>Ga0308157_10000150_pt1 | contig 288126 bp, 264 predicted proteins | sample PhyBR1_FD_201035 | JGI IMG/M metagenome (GOLD analysis project Ga0308157, IMG submission 201035) | Phyllosphere microbial communities from UC Gill Tract Community Farm, Albany, California, United States - DLSLB.R1 | ecosystem: Host-associated > Plants > Phyllosphere > Unclassified | place... | reverse complement strand
TGCGTCCGCCCAAACTTTCAAGGTAAACATATTGAATTCCGTTTTCTTCCAAGGATTTTTTCAGCTCGTCCTGATCAAACTGCGGAAATTTCCGGGAACCCGGCATTTTTCGGATGTCTGCTAAAACCTTAATATTAAACGAACGTAACAGCGCCAGAAATTCCTCAAAACTTCTGGTAGAATGACCAATGGTGTAAACGGTGTTTTTCCCGGTACTATCTGTTTCCAAAACTCAAAACAATTAAGCTTAGTTAAATTTACCGAATTTTAAATTAAAATTTTTCGCCCTTTTAACGGCAAATTTTTCAAAAAAAATCCACCGGGAAATCGGTGGAAATTTGGCGTTAAAACGATGTTTTTTTAGAATAATGCAACTTGCAGAAAAGCACCGAAATTATTTTCATTATGCTTCAGCGGCCCGTAATATTCAATATTTGCGCGAGACCGAAAGTAAATTCTTTATGCGTTACGCCCGCCCGCGCACGGAGATAGCTTCGTGCATGCAGATCTGCAGACAGCGCGTGAACATAAGTCCCTTGTAGTCGGGAATAAAAGCGCCAGTTTTCATCGTTTTAGATTTAGACTCACGAAAATATCTCAATTACACGCTGAATTATAGGAGTTTTGGTGGGAATTGTAGGATTTTTTAGCTATAAAAATCTTTCTGCTGAATTTCAGCTAAAGCTAAAATATAAAAAAAAACACGTCTTTAGACGTGTTTTTTTCAGTTTTCCAAAGTGAAATTATTTCGCCATAATTCTTTTTACAGCAGCCTGTACCGCATCAGAATCGATTTCGTATTTTTTCATGAGTTCTGCCGGTGTTGCAGATTCTCCGAAAGTATCATTTACCGCAACAAATTCCTGAAGTGTCGGTCTTTTGCGTGCCAGCATTCCGGCAACAGATTCACCTAAACCACCGATGTAATTGTGTTCTTCAGCAGTTACTATTTTATCGGTTTTTTCAACAGATTTTAGGATAATTTCTTCGTCCAAAGGTTTGATGGTGTGAATGTTAATCACCTCACAGGAAATTCCTTCTTTTGCCAATTCTTCGGCAGCAACCAAAGATTCCCATACCAAATGGCCCGTAGCCACGATGGTTACGTCGGTTCCTTCCTGCAAAAGAATTCCTTTTCCGATTTCAAACGACATATCTTCCGGAATGAAAACGGGCACAACCGGACGGCCAAAACGTAAGTAAACCGGACCTTCAAATTCCGCGATGGCTAAAGTTGCAGCTTTCGTCTGGTTATAATCGCAAGTGTTGATGACGGTCATGCCCGGAAGCATTTTCATCATGCCGATATCTTCCAAAACCTGGTGCGTCGCGCCGTCTTCACCTAAAGTTAAACCGGCATGAGAAGCGCAAATTTTTACATTTTTGTTGGAATAAGCAATCGACTGGCGGATTTGGTCATAAACGCGCGAAGTGGAAAAGTTCGCGAAAGTTCCGGTGAAGGGAATTTTCCCGCTGATGGTTAAACCGGCGGCAATTCCCATCATATTGGCTTCTGCAATACCGACCTGAAAAAACCTTTGCGGCGCTTTTTCGATGAATTTTTCCATTTTCAAAGAGCCAATGAGGTCTGCGCAAAGTGCGACCACATTCGGGTTGGTGTCTGCCAGTTCTGCAAGTCCGGCTCCGAAGCCGCTGCGTGTATCTTTTTTATCTAATATTTCGTATTTCATTTTTTTTGATGCTGTATGCTGTAAGCTTTACGCTGTAGCAAAGTTTTGTAAAAAATTGAGGAGCTTAGAGCATAGTGCTTAAAGCGTATGTCTAAATTAATAATCCGCCGGCGCTTCCAGATACAGTTGTTTGAAAGCGGTATCGAGCTGCTCGTCATTCGGTGCTTTGCCGTGCCACGCGTGCGTGCCAATCATGTAATCTACTCCAAACCCCATTTCGGTGTGCAGGATGATCGCGACAGGTTTGCCGTTGCCGGTTTCTGCTTTTGCGCGCTCCAGAATGGAAATCACAGTTTCCAGGTCATTGCCGTTTTTTTCTTCTAAAACCTTCCAGCCGAAAGCCTCAAGTTTTGCGTGTAAATCTCCTAAATTCAAAACATCGTCGGTGTCACCGTCGATCTGGCGACCGTTATAATCGATGGTGGTGATGATATTGTCCACTTTTTTTGCCGCAGCAAACATGAAAGCTTCCCAGTTCTGACCTTCCTGAAGTTCGCCATCGCCCTGAAGCGTGTAAACCAAACTTTTATCTCCATCTAATTTTTTACCTAAAGCCGCACCAATCGCCACAGACAAACCCTGACCCAAAGAACCGGAAGCCACGCGAACGCCGGGCAAACCTTCGTGCGTAGTCGGGTGACCTTGAAGTCGGGAATCCAGTTTGCGGAAAGTTTTCAGCTCATCTACCGGGAAAAAGCCGAAACGCGCCAAAGTGGAGTAGAAAACGGGCGAAATGTGGCCGTTGGAAAGGAAAAAAAGGTCTTCATTTTTACCCGCCATGTTGAACGGCAAATTGTAGTTCATCACCTTGCCGTAAAGCGCGGTAAAATATTCTGTACAGCCCAAACTTCCGCCGGGATGTCCGGAATTTACGGCGTGTACCATGCGCAAAATATCTCTTCGGATTTGCGTGGTAAGAGATTTCAGCTCTTCGATGGATTTACTCATTTTTTAGATTTATTTGCCTGCGAATTTACGAATTTTTGGTGGGTTTGGGAAACGAAAAAGCCGAGTGATTTGCTCGGAATTTTTTAAGTTACTGAAAGAAATTCTTCGCCCAATTGGTGAAAAGCTTCCACAATTTTCTTCCGCTGTTCTGCCTTGGGATTGCGGTAGCCAGAAACGTAATGCCCTAACTGTCTTTCATTAATGCCCGTAATTCGAGAAAGCGCTGCGCGGGTTAAAATTTTATCGAAACGGTGCAATAAAGCTTGCGCGGTGAGCTCATATTCCAGTCCATATTTACCACTTAATTCGTTCGGTATTTCAGTTGGTTCTAAACCTTCCAGATGAAATTTTAATGCTGATGCATAATTTTCTTTCACCTGCTGAAAAGTTTTTCCGGTGGCCACACAACCCGGTACCAAATCGGAGACTGCACCAAAATTTTGGTCCCAGTCGATGATTACTTTTATTTTTTTCATTTTAATAATATTTCCAGCCGGCTTGTTTGAAAATACTGTTTAAAAGCATTTGCGATAATACTTCGCTAGGTTTACCGTTTACGGTTACAGTACCGCTTTGGTTGGATGCTTAAATTGCCTGTGACTTCCTTTCTGACGATGCAGAAACCAGCCGTCTTCGTGCAGCATTTTAATTATTTCAGCAACCTTTAAGCGTTTCATATTTTTTAAACCATAAACAAAGATAGTGAAAATACTAACAAAAACTTAATTAGATTCAAAACTAAAAACGAAAATTCCGGGTGATTTGCCCGGAATTTTTTAAGATACTTGAAAGAAATTTTTTATTTTTTCCTAATCAGCCACAAACCGATAAAAGTAAGCAAGCCGTTAATAATCAGCAGTTCCAAACCGATTTTAAAATCCCTGAAAATATTTTCCTGGAATTTATCGATGAAATAGGAAATCACTGGCGCCGCAATACACACATACGGTACAAGTCTGTCCTGAACCCTGAATTTGGTAAAAATCCCGAAGGCAAATAATCCCAGCAACGGTCCGTAAGTAAAGCCTGCAAGTTTCAGAATCAAGCCGATCATGGAATTGTCATTGATGATCTTGAAAATAATCACCATAATCAGAAACGCCAAAGCGACAATCAGGTGAACTCTTTTCCGGAATTTTTCCTGTTCTTTAGGCGAAATTTTCCGTTCTTTCAAACCGAAAATATCAATACAAAGCGAGGAGGTTAAAGCCGTCATGGCGCCGTCCGCACTTGGAAACAAAGCCGAAATTAAAGCGATGATAAAAATAATTGATATAAACGGCGGCATATGGTTCAGCGCAATATCCGGGAAAAGTTGATCGCCGGCGCTCGTTACGTGTTCGGTGTTGCCGTAAAGATGCAGCAGTCCACCCATAAATAGGAAAAGCGAAATCACACCCACCAAAATAAAGCCCAAAACCACCATATTTTTCTGCGAATCTTTCAGCCGCGTTACCGACAGCGATTTCTGCATCATTTCTTGGTCAATCCCCGTCATGGTAATGGTGATAAAAGCGCCCGCCAAAATCTGTTTAATGAAAAACGCCTTGCTGTTGCCGTCCGTATTGAAAACCTCGGTATAACCCAGTTTATTCATCTGCGAAATACTTTCTGCAAAACTTAAATCAAGGTGATTTAGCATATACGCAGAGCAGATGATGAGCCCTAAAAGCATACACGTAGTCTGCAAAGTATCCGTCCACACGATGGTTTTCACACCGCCTTCGTAGGTATATAAAATAATCATCCCGAGGATTACCAGCGTAGTCACGATAAACGGAACGCCCAAACTGTCCAGAATTGAAAACTGCAAAATATTCACCACCAGATAAAGCCGCGCCGTCGCGCCAACCAAACGCGAAACGATGAAAATCCACGCGCCGGATTTATAGGAAATCTGGCCCATTCTTTCCTGCAGATAACCGTAAATTGAAGTCAGTTTCAGGCGGTAATAGAGGGGTAGAAGCACATATGCGATGATAATATAACCGATCAAATAGCCAATCGTAATCTGCAGATAATGGAATTTATCCGCGCCCACCGCGCCGGGCACCGAAACGAAAGTCACGCCAGAAAGCGAGGTCCCAATCATCCCAAAAGCCACCAGCATCCAGTTGCTCTTGCGGTTACCGATAAAAAAGCTCTCGTTGTTACTGCCTTTTCCGGTGCGGTACGCAACCCAAAGTAAAATTGCAAAATAGGCGATAATGATACTCAGCAGCACATACGGATTCATAAATTTATTTTTTTAAGCTGCACAAATATAGTTTTTTTGGGCAATTTGGGCGCCTTTTGAAATTTTCGGGTTATTTATTTCTTATTTTTTTTGGGCGCCTTTTTCCGCCCTCCGCTCCCGCTTTTTTTGCTCCACTGCGTTTCGCAAAAAAGAGCTCCGCTCAGGTCGGGGCGCAACAACACACCGCTAAAAATTCCCTCTCCTCTCGAGTGGGTTAAGTTGAGGATAAAACATATCACGCTTTATGGGCAAATTTTTTCCTTTTAATATCACAAAAAAACCTTTCATTTCAGTTGAAAGGTTTTCATTTTTTCTAAAAATTTGCTGTTTTAACGGCATATTTTTTTTAGGCCAGCACATCTTGCAACTCTGCATTTTTATGGATAGTCGCTTTTGCGTATTGACACACAGGAATTACTTTTTTATTGTTTTTCCGCGCGTAATCTACACCGGCATAAACCAGTTCTTTCGCCAGGCCTTGTCCGCTGAACTCTTCATCAACTTCAGTATGATCGATGATGAAGCGATCTTCACCGTCCCAGGTGTATGTCATTTCGCCTGCTTTTTTCCCGTCGCTGTAAATTTCAAATACGCCGTTTGTCTCGTTGTTCTGGTGTTTAATTTCTGCCATTTTTTAATATTTTATGTTTCTAAAGCTTTTCGAGTCAAATCTTCAGCAAGAACTCCGCCGAAAAATTTTGCATTTTGAATGAATTTTAGCAAAAACGGGAAAATTTGCTACTTTTTCCCGCTTTTTTTTTGATTTAAGATTTTGTCGGCGCCCACTGATCGTATGGCGCCATATCAAAATTGAAAACTTCCATCATGTCCAATCCCAGCGCTTTCGCCACGCCTTCACCATATTCGGGATCCGCTTTGTAGCAATGTCTGATGTGTCGAATCTGGATGAATTTTTCCGCCTGACCAACGTTCGCGGCGGTATTGTCGAACAATGCCTGCTCTTTTCCGTCCGCTTTTATAATTCGGAAAAGATCGCCGGGTTGGGTGAAATAATCTTCGTCATCATCGCGGAAATTGTGCGCGTATGCGTCGCCGAAAAGTTCCAATGGTGGTTCTTTAGCAACCGGCTGTTCCTGCCATTCACCGAAACTGTTGGGTTCGTAATGTTTCGTTCCGCCATAATTTCCATCCACGCGCATTTGGCCGTCGCGGTGGAAAGCGTGATATGGGCAGCGCGGCTTATTCACCGGAATTTGATAATGATTCACGCCCAAACGGTAGCGCTGCGCATCACCGTAGGAAAATAAACGGCCTTGCAACATTTTATCGGGTGAAAAACCAATTCCGGGAACGATGTTCGTCGGGTTAAAGGCTGCCTGTTCGACATCAGCGAAGTAATTTTCCGCGTTTTTGTTCAGTTCAAATTCACCAACTTCAATTAAAGGAAAATCTTTCTTCGACCAGACTTTCGTCAAATCAAACGGATGGAAACGGTAGGTTTTTGCCTGCTCCTCCGTCATTATTTGCACAAACATCTTCCATTTCGGGAAATTTCCCTGTTCGATGTTTTCAAAAAGGTCGCGCTGCGCCGATTCCCGGTCTGTACCGATAATTTTAATCGCTTCTTCTTCGGTTAAATTTTCAATTCCCTGTTGCGTACGGAAATGGAATTTCACCCAATGTCGTTGGTTCGCATGGTTGATGAAACTGTAGGTGTGGCTGCCGAAACCGTGCATATGGCGATAACCGTTCGGAATTCCGCGGTCGCTCATCACAATGGTTACCTGGTGCAGAGATTCCGGAAGCAAAGTCCAAAAGTCCCAGTTGTTATTCGCGCTGCGCAAATTGGTTTTTGGGTCGCGTTTTACGGCGTGGTTCAAATCCGGAAATTTCATCGGATCACGGAAAAAGAACACCGGCGTATTGTTTCCCACCATGTCCCAAATTCCTTCGTCGGTATAAAACTTTAAAGCAAAACCGCGAATATCTCGTTCCGCATCGGCAGCACCGCGCTCACCGGCAACGGTAGAAAAGCGGGCAAACATTTCGGTTTTTTTACCGATTTCGCTGAAAATATGAGCTTTGGTGTATTGCGTAATATCATGAGTTACGGTAAAAGTACCGAAAGCCCCGGAACCTTTAGCGTGCATTCTGCGCTCCGGAATAACTTCGCGGTCGAAATTTGCCATTTTTTCCAAAAACCAGAAATCCTGCATCAACATTGGTCCCCGAGGTCCCGCTGTCTGTACGTTCTGGTTGTCCGGCACGGGCGCGCCGGTTTGTCTGGTGAGTTTCTTTTTGTCTTCCATGATTAATATTTTTTTTGGTACTTAAAGTTACAAATTAAAAACATAACCATGTGATTTATAAAATCTAATGCATTCATTTGTGAGCAGCTAGGAACGAAAAAACAAAAAAAAATGCCGTTTAAACGGCAAAAAATTAATTTTTTATTTTGATAATTTTCCGTTAAACACGGCGCGTGGTAAAGGCACGAAATCTTCGTCATCACCGGGAACTAATGGGAATGCATCGTGGTTTTGCTCATGCCAGTTGACTTTCGCTTGTTCGATGACGGATTTGTCGGAATTCACAAAGTTCCAGAAGATAAATCGTTGAGTGTCGAAAGGTTCGCCACCGAAAAGATAAATGGTTGCGTTTTCATTAATTTCAAATTCGCATAAGGTGGCATTTTTCGCAATGATGAGCTGTTTGCCGCCAAAAATATTTCCTTCAATCGTTACGTTTCCGTCTAAAACATACATCGCAACTTCGCCAAATAAATGCTGACCAATATTTACTTTTTTCTTTTCATTGCTTTTAATTTCCAGGAAAAATAATTTGGAATGAACCGGAACGGGTGATTTTTTGCCGAAAAGTTCACCTGCAATGAGTTTAAAATCCAAATTTCCCTCTTTCCAGGCCGGAATTTCATCCGCTTCGGTGTGATGAAAAGTGGGCGCGCTTTGCTCCAAATTTTTCGGCAAACCGACCCAGATTTGAAATCCGTGCAGATTTTTTTCGGTGTGACGCAAATATTCCGGCGTTCTTTCGGAATGCACCACGCCTTTTCCCGCCGTCATCCAGTTTACAGCTCCGGGTTTTATTTCAATATTGCTGCCCAGCGAATCTTTATGCTGAATGGAACCTTCAAAAAGATATGTCAAGGTCGAAAGCCCAATATGTGGGTGTGGCGGAACATCAAGATTTTGATAATCTTTCAACGCTGCCGGTCCCATGTGGTCAATAAAAACAAATGGTCCGACGGCTCTTTTTTCGCGAAATGGTAAAAGTCTTCCGACCAAAAAGTTGCCGATATCAGCGGCTTTTTCTTCGATGATTAATCCGATGTTTGACATGATTAATATTTTTCGGGTTAAAATTTTTAAAAGAAATTCGTCAGTTTATTTCCAATCTTCGTTTTACTTCCGGAATTACTTTCGTTCCAAAAAGCTCAATGGATTTCATGGTCATTTCATGTGGCACAAAACCTAAACTCGCCTGTGCAAAAAAGCGCGTGAAACCAAAAAGTTGGTGTTCGTAAACAATTTTTTCTACCACTTGTTCTACACTGCCAACCATCAAAGAACCTTCCGGCGCACGCATATACTCGAACTGGTGGCGCGTCATCGGTTGCCAGCCGCGGCTTCTGCCGACACGATCCATCATCTGCGCGTAATGTGGGAAAAAATCGTCTGCGGCTTTTTCGCCATCTTCACCGATGAACATATGATTGTTGATTCCTACCTGCAAATCTTCCGGTTTTACACCATTTTGAAGCGCAGATTTTTTGTAAAGGTCGATGAAAGATGTGAACTGACGCGGCATCCCGCCAATGATAGCGAGCATTAAAGGCAAATGTAATTTTGCCGCGCGAACTGCCGAAGCTGGTGTTCCGCCTGCCGCCAACCAAACCGGAATTTCACCGTTCAGCGCGCGCGGATAAACACCCAAATCGTGGATCGGAGCTCGGAGTTTTCCACTCCAGTTTACTTTTTCGGAGTGATTTATTTGGAGCAAAAGGTCCAGTTTTTCTTCAAAAAGCTCATCATAATCCTTTAAATCAAAACCAAACAAAGGAAAAGATTCGATAAATGAACCACGACCCGCCATGATTTCTGCTCGTCCGCTGGAAATCGCGTCCACGGTGGCAAACTGCTGATAAACACGCACTGGATCTTCAGAGCTTAAAACCGTTACCGCGCTGGAAAGTTTAATGTTTTTGGTAATCGCAGCCGCGGCTGCAAGAACCGTGGTAGGCGAAGAAACGGCGTAATCAGGACGATGGTGTTCACCAATTCCGAAAACATCGATTCCGAGCTCGTCAGCAAGTTTTATTTCTTCCAAAAGATTCTGAATTCGCTGATGCGCATTAATTCCTTTTCCCGCTACGGTTTCCGGTGCCACATCGGCGAACGTCATTAAACCAAATTCTAATTTCTTCATTTTGTATTTTTCTTTTAATAAGCAGCCGTAAAAATTTGGCGGTTAAACTTCTTATTTTCCAGTTCATCTACAATTGCAATCGCTAAATCCTGCACAGAATGACGCGAACGGCCTTCAGCATCAAAAACCGGTGAATCGGTTCCAAGCCGGTACTTCCCGGTTTTGGTCTGTTCCGGGCTGAACATATTCATTTCTAAAGCCGGGCTGAAAAATTCCCAGTCTAAAGTGGTATTTTTTGATAAATTTTCCACATAATATTTTTTCACCGCGCTGGCGCCGGCGTAGATTTCTTTCGGAAAATCCGGGCCATCGACGATATATTTTCCGTCGATTTGCAAAGTTCCGGCTCCACCGATGACGATGAATTTTTTCACGCCGGATTTTTCTACCGCCTCTTGGATAGACACTGCGCCATTCAAAAAATCTTCGTGAATATTGGGATTTGTCCAGCCTGGGTTATACGCGCTGATGACGGCATCGCTGCCTTTCAAGGCTTCTGTTAAATCTTCCTGGTTGAAAATATCAACATTTTGCTTTTGCAGATTTTCATTATCAATGGTTATTTTATCGGTATTTCGCGCGAGCGCTTTCACTTCATAATTCCGGTCTAAAAGCTCGTTAAGCAGTGCGTTTCCGACAAAACCGGTAGCGCCAATCAGGGATATTTTCATATGATAAGATTTTAAGGATTATTTTTAAGTTTAAATTTAATGATATTTAAAGCTGCTTAAGATTTTAGCTGCTTTTTTAACAAATTTTTAATCTTCGAGAAAGCCGAATTTTCCGGTGTTGAAGTCATCGAAAGCCTGCATAATTTCAGCTTTGGAATTCATTACAAACGGTCCGTGGGGCACGATGGTTTCATGTAAAGGTTCACCGCTCAGAATTAAAATTACGGAATCTTCAGTCGCTTCGATGGTGAATTCCTCACCTTCATTTTCGAACAAAACAAAATGGTCGGTCGGTACATTTTCCTGCCCGTTTACCAGCATATTTCCTTCGATTACCAAAGCGCCGGTATTGAAATTTGCAGGAAAATTGAAGGCCGCTTTACCGCCTTTTTTCAGTTTGGCGTTCATTAAATTCACCGGCGTAAAAGTGGTTGCCGGGCCTTTTTCACCGTTGAAATCACCGGCGATAACTTCTATAAAACCGTTTTGGCCCAAATTGACGATTTTCATTTCAGAATTTTTTATCGCCTGATATTTTGGTTTGCTCATTTTATTTTTTGCCGGAAGATTCACCCATAGCTGAACCATCTGGAAAATTCCGCCTTCTTTTGCCCACTCGGTTTCATGAAATTCTTTGTGAAGTACTCCGGAAGCTGCGGTCATCCACTGCACATCGCCTTCACCGATAATTCCGCCGCCGCCCGCGCTGTCGCCATGTTCTACACGACCTTGATACGCGATGGTCACGGTTTCAAAACCGCGGTGTGGATGAACTCCGACTCCGCGCGGTGTGGAAGTTGGACCGAAATGATATTTGGAATTGTAATCGAGCATGAGGAAAGGATCCATTCTTTGCATGTCCAAACGAAAACCGCTGGGAATGAAGTTGTGAACCCGGAAGCCATCGCCTACAAAATGTGGCGTTTTGGGCGCTACTACTATTTCTACTTTTTTTGTTGACATCTCTTTGTATTTTGATAGTACAAATTTACGCCAGCACGAGTTCCTGTGCATTGATTTAGGATAACAAAAAAACCGCCTGAAAACGGCAAATTTTTGGAAATTTTAAACCTGTGATTTCATATTTTCGCCATCGCTCCAGTGCAGTCTGCGGAAAACCAAGCCGGTGAAAATGGTGAGAAATCCAACGGTAAAAAAGGTGTAGCGAAAGGCGAGGTGAATGACCCCTTGCGTAATGGCGGTATTGTTTTCGAAAACTTTTAAAATGATGAGGCCAATCGCAATACCAAAGCCTACAGAAAGTTGCTGATTCACCGCCAAAAGAGAATTTCCGCTGCTTGTGTGGGAATCGCGTAAATCAGCAATTGCAATGGTATTCATGGCGGTAAACTGTATGGAATTGAAAAATCCCATGATGGCGATAATGGGTACAAACCAGTAAATATTGCTGTGAATTCCGGGAAGCCCCAGGCTTGCGATGAGTAAGCCGATGATGAAGGTATTGCCCATCAAAGTTCGGCGGTAGCCGAAATAATTTAAAATTCTAATCACAAATGATTTTCCGATCATTGCAGTTAAAGCCATCGGTGCTACAATCCAGCCGGAAATGACGGCGCTTTCGCCATACGCGATCTGAATCATTAATGGTAATAAAAGCGGAATGGCGCTAATACCTAATCTCGTCGCCAAGTTTCCTAAAATCCCAACTCGGAACGTTCTTACCTGAAATAAATTGAGCGGAAAAATGGGGTTTTTTGTTTTTTTGGCGTGAACATAATAATAATAAATCATGAGGAAGCCCAAAGTGAAAATCAGCAGCACCGGCGTGGTATTTTGCACATTTCCAAAAAGTTCTAAAGAAATTGAAAGCAGGAGGGAAGCACTTGCAAAAATCAAAAAACCTTTTAAATCAAAGGTGATTTCTGAAGAACGATAATCTGGCATGTATTTTAAACTCAAGATAATTCCCAGTAGACCGAATGGAATATTGATGAGGAAAATCCAGTGCCAGGAAAGATAATCCACCATATAACCACCGACGAGTGGGCCGAGGATCGGGCCGATTAAAGCGGGAATAATAGCAAAATTCATTGCTTTTACCAGCTCATTTTTTTCAAAAGATTTTATCAAAGCGAGTCTGCCGACCGGCGTCATCAAACTTCCGCCGATTCCCTGAATCACGCGCGAAATAACAAGCTGATCCAAATTCTGCGACATCGCACAGAAAATGGAACCCAAACTGAAAATTATCAACGAGGTGATAAAAATTTTCCGTGTGCCGAATTTATCAGCGAGAAAACCGCTAACCGGCATAAAAAGCGCGAGCGTCAGCACATAGCTGATGATTGCGTTTTGCATATTCAGCGGCGATTCGTTTAAATCTGTAGCGATGGAGGGCAGAGAAGTATTTAAAATCGTAGAATCCAACATCTGCATAAAAATCGAAGTCGCCAGAATGAGCGGTAGAAATTTTTTTACAGATGGTGAAGCGGTTTTTGGCATTCGGTAAATTTAGCGATTACGAAAGCAAAGTTGCTGCCAGAGCGTCTCATTTTATCTAAAACTAAAATTGATCAAAGTATTACAACATAATATAAAATTCTGCAGAATACATTGCAGAATTTTATATTAGTAAAAATAATATTTTAAGTAAATTTAATAGGAATTTTCATGCACCGAAAGCACGGCACGTCCGCTTGGGTCATTTGTATTTTTAAAGGCTTCATCCCATTCCAAAGCAATAGGAGTGGAGCAGGCTACCGACGGCACAGAAGGCACTGTTGCCGCAGCAGTATCACTGGCGAAATGTTCTTCGAAAATAGATCGGTAGCGGTATTCTTCTTTATTTTGGGGCGTATTTAGAGGAAACCGGAATTTTGCATTCCTCAGCATTTCATTCTTTACTTCTTTGTCGGCTACTTCTTTTAAAGAATCAATCCAGGAATAGCCGACGCCATCCGAAAATTGTTCCTTTTGTCTCCAGGCGATCGATTCAGGTAAAAAATCTTCGAAAGCTTTTCTTAAAATCCATTTTTCCATTTTTCCTTCCGCTTTGTTGATCATTTTATCTTTCGGATTTACCATCATCGCAACATCCATAAATTCTTTATCTAAAAATGGAACCCGACCTTCAATTCCCCAACTCATCAGAGATTTGTTGGCGCGTAAACAATCATATAGGTGTAGTTTACCCAATTTTCTTACGGTTTCTTCATGAAGTTCTTTTGCATTGGGTGCTTTGTGGAAATAAAGATACCCACCAAAAAGTTCATCGGCACCTTCGCCGGAAAGCACCATTTTTATTCCCATAGATTTAATGACTCTCGCTAATAAATACATCGGTGTGGATGCGCGAATCGTAGTAACATCATAAGTTTCAAGATGATAAATCACGTCGCGAACTGCATCTAAACCTTCCTGCACAGTAAAATGAACTTCGTGGTGAATGGAGCCAATATAGTCTGCGACTTTTTGTGCCGCAATTAAATCCGGACTTCCCTCCAGACCTACAGCGAAACTGTGCAATCTCGGATACCAAGCTTCCTGCGTGTCGCCACTCTCAATTCTATTCCGTGCGTATTTTGCAGTAACGGCCGCAATAATTGACGAATCTAAACCGCCGGAAAGCAATACACCGTAAGGCACATCGCTCATTAATTGTCGGTGAACGGCAGCTTGTAAACTTTCACGGATTTTTGAAAGATCAGAAACATTATTTTTTACATTTTCAAAATCCTCCCAATCTCTTTTGTACCATTGCTGCATTTCAACACCGTCTTCGCTGTATAGAAAATGTCCGGGTAAAAAATTTTCAATGGTTTTACAGACGCCTTCCAACGCTTTTAACTCCGAAGCGACGTAATAGTTTCCGTTTTTGTCCCAACCTTGGTACAGCGGACAAATCCCCATATGATCGCGACCTACGAGATAGATGTCATTTTCCGTATCGTATAATGCAAAAGCGAAAATTCCGTTTAATTTGTCTAAAAAATCTTTGCCATCTCGGCGGTACAGCGCCAAAATTATTTCACAATCCGATTGGGTAAGAAATTCATAATCGGGAAATTCTTTTCGAAGTTCTTGATGGTTGTAAATTTCCCCATTAACCGCTAAAACTACTATTCCATCTTTTGTAAATAACGGCTGTTTTCCGGAAGTAGGATCTACGATTGCCAGTCTTTCATGAGAAAAAATCACTTTTTCATTTTGAAAAATTCCGCTCCAGTCGGGGCCACGATGACGTATTTTTTTAGACATCTCTAATATCTGTGGTCTTAAAATTTCGGTTTTTTGTTTTGCATCTAAGAGACATACTATTCCGCACATGATTCTATGTTATTTAATTGATAAGTGATATTTAATTAAAATTCTGAGGTAAAAGTAGAGTAATTGTTTATGAAAGCAAGATTAATTTTAACTTTGATTAAAAATATACATAAATTAAATTTAGAAAAGAAAATATTTAATTATGAAGCAGATTTTCGGGGTCTTTTAGGGAAATTTTTCAAAAAATAAAAAGTGGTTTTATTTTTTAGGCCCGGTTGCAGCGGCATCCTTTTGCGGAACGCAGTGGAGCAAAAGATACAGCGGAAAACGGGTAACCCTTTTCGGGAGATGCGAAAACCAGGTTGCTCCTAAAAAAAAGCCACTTCAAAAAATGAAATGGCTTTTATTTAGAATGAAAAATTTTTAAGCGGTTCTTTCGATGAGCGCCATGTAGAAGCCGTCGAAACCTTCGCTCGGCATTACTTTTTCTTCTTTTATCAGCTTGTAACCTTCGTTGTTTTTCAGGAAATTTTCTACCTGTTCATTGTTTTCACTTGGTAGGATGGAGCATGTCGCGTAAATCATTTTGCCGCCTTTTTTCAAAATTTTGGCGTAATCCTGCAGTATTTTTTCCTGTTCTTTTTTAATGCGGTCGATGAATTCCTGGTCGATTTTCCACTTGGAATCCGGGTTTCTTTTCAGCACGCCAAGTCCGGAACACGGCGCATCGATGAGGAGTCGGTCGGCTTTTTCGTGCAGTCTTTTGATGACTTTATTATCGTCGATGAAACGCGTTTCAATATTGTGTGCACCGGCACGTTTGGCGCGGCGTTTCAGCTCCGCGAGTTTCCATTCATAAATATCGAGGGCGATAATCTGACCTTTATTTTTCATCAAAGCCGCGAGATGCAGCGTTTTCCCGCCCGCGCCGGCGCAAATATCCACCACACGCATGCCTTCTTTTACGTCCAGCAATTCACCGATTTTCTGCGACGAAGCATCCTGAACTTCAAATAAACCGTCTTTAAAAGCTGAGGTCAAAAAGACGTTTTTCTTTTGCTCCAGCTGAATAGCGTCCGGATAATTTGCGATCTGGAAACTTTCTACGTTTTCGTCGCGAAGGTCAGAAACCAGCTCGCGAGCCGTAGTTTTCAGCGTGTTTACGCGAAGCACGGTTGGCGCCTGCTCGTTCAGCGCTTCCATTTCGCGCTCCCAGTTTTTGCCGAGTTCTTTCTCCAGTGTTTCCGCCAGCCATTCTGGAATAGAATATTCGATTGCTTTGGTAGGAACCGTATTTTTCTTGAGTTTATTGATGATGTCTGCGGTTTTTATACCGTCGAATTCCTCAAATTTTTTGTAATGCGTTTTGGTCCAAAGGCAGTACGCCAGGATCATTTTATAGATATTGCTGGGTTTTGCGCCTTCGCTCATGTAATATTCCAGGCGTTTTTTCCAGCGGATGATGTCGTAGAAAATCTGTGCGACCACTTTTCGGTCTTCGCTGCCCCATTGTTTGTGGCCTTTCAGCAATCTTTCGATGACTTTATCGGCGTATTTCCGGTCTTCGAAAAAAGTTTCCTGCAACGCGTCGTGAATTCCGATCAGTAAGTTTCTGTGTATGAGTTCCATAGAGGATTTTTTAAGTTGATTTACCCTCGAATCTCCGGGATAAATTTTTTGCAAAAATACGGTTTTTTAGGCGAATAATTTTGGGAAGGTTTTGGGCGCCTTTATCCGTCTTCCGTTCCCGCTTTTTTGCTCCGCTGCGCTCCGCAAAAAGAGCTTCACTCAAGCCGGGGCGCGGGATTTCGCACCAGATGCAGTTTGCTGCTCCTTGTTACCTTTTCAGAATAGTGATATATTTGTAAAAAATTATTACCATGAGCGAGCCCGTTATTTGCCCGAAATGCCAATCTGAATTTACCTACGAAGATGCCGGAAAAATGGTGTGTTCCCAGTGTTTCCATGAATGGACGCCCGGAGAAACCGCAGATGAAGACAAAATTTTAGATGCCAACGGCAACGAACTGCAGAACGGCGATAGCGTGGTGGTCATCAAAGATCTTCCCGTAAAAGGCGCGCCGAAGCCGGTGAAATCAGGTACGAAAGTGAAGAATATCAGATTACGACCAGATTCCGATCATAATATCGACTGTAAAATAGATGGTTTTGGGTCGATGGCATTGAAATCCGAATTTGTCAAAAAGGCATAAAAAAAGGAAAAATTTGGACAGGGTTCCGTTTCAAAGACTTAGTTGTACAAGAAATGCACTAATTTCGTCCCAGGGCAGAAAGAGAATTAACCAAAAATTTCCTTACGTTTTTGACTAACAAAGCTAAGAATTTTTTAAATAATAACGAAAAAATTAGGGGTTTATTACGCCTTTTTTTTGTTTTTAAATTTTTTCTTCCTGAAAAGAAATGTTGGCTTTACCACTCAATTCTTCCGGGGTGTACACAGTGAGTTTTTTGCCGTTCAAAAGCAGTTTATTCCAGAAATGGCTGCCGGCAAAACGGCTTTCTAAGACTTCCGCTTCAGCACCGTTTTCGGAAATCTGAATTTCCTGCGGATACCAGAAATTTTTTCCGAGCTTAAAGGCCATTTTTTCTTCATCTGAAAAAACATTCACTTCACCGAAAAGTTCGGCTACATATTGATTGTACGGATTTTTGTACGTTTCCTGAGCGTCATCGTTTTGGATGAGTCTGCCTTCTTTCAAAACAATAATCTGATCCAACCACGGAATTACTTCCTGAATTTCATGTGTAGAAATAAGCAGCGAAATCTTTTTTTCTTTTACGTAATTAAATAGTTTTTCACGCAGCTGAATTTTACGTGAAAAATCCAGGTTGCTGAAAGGTTCATCAAGCAGAAGAAGTTTCGGCATTACGGAAAGCGCACGCGCAATAGCAACCCGCTGCTGCTGACCACCGCTTAAGAATTTTGGTAAAGTATCGCGGTATTCCAGCAAACCCACAACGTCCAAAAGCTCATCGACGCGCTGTTTTTTTTCTTCCAGATTAATGTTAGAAATAAACTTCCCAACATTTTCCGCCACGGTGGAATAGGGCATCAAATCGTAGTTTTGCGCCACGAGTTTCATGTTTTCCTCGCCCGGAACCAGGTTTTTTTTCGGTCCGGAAACAGGTTTTCCATCAAAAATAATTTCGCCTTCTTCCCAATCCAGCAAACCGTAGATCAGATTCAGCAAAGTTGATTTTCCGCAGCCGCTTTCACCCGCTAAAGCAATGATTTTTCCCTCTTCAACCTTTAAATTGAAATTCTGAAATAATCTTTGTTCGGGCTGATGAGAGAAAAATAAACGCTTAATTTCTAATAACATAATGCAAAAATAACATATTTGACTAAAATACGTTAAAATTTCTTAATTTTGCGGCAATAATTTAAAAACACAATTTCCTGATGAAACTACTAAAATTAGCCGCATTTTCAGCATTTTTTGGCGCTTTGCTTTTAACCTCGTGCACCAAAGATAAACCGTTGACCAGCGAAACCACAGCGGTAAGCACGACCACCGACGGCACCGCATTCGCTATTGATACTTTAAACAGCCGTGTGGAATGGAAAGGTTACAAGATTTTAAAATCCGACCAGACCAGCCATTTTGGAACCATAAAATTTGAAAGCGGCCAGCTGACCGTAAAAGACGGCAAACTGGAAAGCGGAAGTTTTGTGGTGGATATGAATACTTTGACTTCGGTTGATTTGAAAGATGACGCTGAAAATTTAAACAAACTCAACGGCCACCTGAAAAGCGGTGATTTCTTCGAAACTGAAAAATTTCCAACGGCTTCTTACGTGATTACTAAAGTTACCGCGCAAAACGAAGGCGATTACAATACTTTGCTGGACGGGAACCTGACCATTAAAGGAATTACAAAACCTGTTGCATTTCAGGCAAATGTTTCAGTAAAAGACGACGGTGTTACCATCGCCAGCGAACCGAAAGATATAAAAAGAGAAGATTTCGGTGTGAAATTTCAGCTTCCTGCGGTAAATGGACTGATTAAAGATGAGGTAAATCTTCAGATTTTGATTAAGGCAAACCAGAAAAAATAATTCCTCAAACAAAGAATAAAATCCGCTCTGAAAATTTAGAGCGGATTTTTTTTGCCTTTATAATGGCATTTTTTTGCTTTTTAGCTTAAGATTTTCCTACAGGCAGCGGATTTGCTTTTTTCGCCTCTTCAAAAACAGAAAGCGGAATGTGGCAATATCCACCTGGGTTTTTCACCAAATAATCCTGGTGATAATCTTCAGCTTTATAGAAATTTTGTAGCGGAATAGTTTCCACAACTACCGGTTTGTCGTAATTTTTCGCAAGTTTTGCTACTTCTGTTTTTACAATTTCTTCAGCTTCTCCGTCCGTTGTGTAAATTCCAGTGCGGTAATTATCGCCGATATCATTTCCCTGTCTGTTAAGCGTTGTCGGGTCAATTGATTTGAAAAAAACATCAATCAGCAGAGGCAAGTTTACTTCATCAGCATCGTATTTTACTTTTACAGCTTCTGTAAAACCGGTGGTGTGGCTTACCACCTGCTCGTACGTTGGATTTTCAATTTTACCGTTCGCGTAGCCAACCTCTGTTCCAACCACGCCTCTTATAAGTTGAAAAAGATGTTCTGTTCCCCAGAAACACCCGCCTGCAAAGTAAATTTCTTTAATGTTTTTCCCTTCCATATCAGTCTCTTTTTGTTTGTTATTGTCTGTAGTTTGAACTTTAGCTTTCGAGCAGGAGAAATTGGTTGCTGCAAAAACGCCAACTCCAAAAATAAAAGCTATCAGTGTTAAAAAATTTTTCATCGTACTTTCTGTGTTTTTTTTCATTCTGCTGAAATTAATCGGCTTCTGTGATACAAATATGCGGCAGAATTTCTAATTATTAAAATGGAATTTTCTATGAACGTCATTTCATATTTCCAACTTCGGTTACATCTACGAAAAATTTGCCGCTAAAGATTGCTTTTTTTCATTTTTGCGGAAGCGGAAACATTTCGAAAAGACGCTGGAATTTAAGAAAACAATATCCTGAGTCATTTCAAAAATCCGTAAATTTGCCAACTTAAGCAAAATCGCTAAAAAGCCACTACCATTATGACTTCACAAGAAATAAGACAAAAGTTTTTAGATTTTTTTAAAGAAAAAGGCCATCTCATTGTTCCTTCCGCGCCGATCGTGCTGAAAGATGATCCTACTTTAATGTTTTCCAACTCCGGAATGACGCAATTTAAGGACTATTTTTTAGGTTACAAAACGCCGAAAGCGCCTAGAATTGCCGATACGCAAAAATGTCTGCGAGTTTCCGGGAAGCATAATGATTTGGATGATGTTGGTCGCGATACCTATCACCACACGATGTTTGAAATGTTGGGGAACTGGTCGTTTGGCGATTATTTTAAAAAAGAAGCCATCGATTTTGCGTGGGAATTGCTCACCGAAGTGTATAAAATTCCGAAGGAAAATCTTTACGTCACTATTTTTGAAGGTGACGCGTCTGAAAATTTAGAACGCGATAATGATGCTTACAATTTCTGGAAAGCACACATTTCTGAAGATCGAATTATCAACGGTAATAAAAAAGACAATTTTTGGGAAATGGGCGAAAGCGGACCGTGCGGGCCGTGTTCCGAGATTCATGTGGATATCCGAACTGAAGAGGAAAAAGCAAAAGTTTCCGGTTTAGAATTGGTCAATAATGACCATCCGCAAGTAGTGGAAGTGTGGAATTTGGTTTTTATGGAATTCAACCGAAAAGCTGACGGCAGCTTAGAAAAATTACCTGCTCGCCACGTAGACACCGGAATGGGTTTCGAAAGGCTGTGTATGGCTTTGCAAGGCAAAACTTCCAATTATGATACGGATGTTTTCACTCCTTTAATTAGAAAAGTTGAAGAAATTTCCGGTAAAAAATACACCGGAATTCTCGACGACGAAAAAGATATTGCGATCCGCGTTTTGGTGGATCATATACGTGCTGTTGCTTTTGCAATCGCCGATGGACAGCTGCCTTCGAACGGTGGTGCGGGTTATGTCATCCGAAGAATTTTGCGTCGTGCAATTTCTTATTCTTACCGTTTTTTGGGCATTAAAGAGCCGTTTTTTTACGAATTGGTTGCGGTCTTACGTACTGAAATGGGCGACTTTTTCCCGGAGTTGGTGAAACAGCAAAAACTGGTGACAGAGGTGATTAAAGAAGAAGAAACTTCTTTCCTGAAAACCATCGAGCATGGTTTGAAAAGAATTGATTTAATCATCAATGAAACTTTAGCTAAAAACGAAAAAAGCCTGCCCGGAGCAGCTGTTTTTGAATTATACGATACCTACGGTTTTCCCGCGGATTTGTCCCGAATTATTGCGGAAGAAAAGCAGCTGACCGTGGACGAAAAAGGTTTTGATGTGGAAATGGAAAAGCAGAAACAGCGTTCCAAAAAATCATCTGCACAGAAAATTTACGATTGGGTGGTTCTGGAAGAGAAAGCCGAAACCTTCGTTGGTTACGACCAAACCGAAACTGAAACCTACATCACCCGCTACAGGAAAGTTGAAAATAAAGACGGTGAATTTTACCAAATCGTGCTTTCAAAATCGCCTTTTTATCCGGAAGGTGGAGGACAAGTGGGCGATAAAGGAATTTTGATTCCAAGTTACACCGAAGGTTTTGATATTTCAAATCCCAGCCTTTTTGATGTTCAGGACTGCACGGAAATCATCGAAGTTTTAGAAACGAAAAAGGAAAACAACCTCATCATTTCTTTAATTAAAAATTTGCCGAAAGATGCGGGCGCTGTTTTTTATGCGAAAGTTAATACTTCGGAACGACGAAATACGCAAGCAAATCACTCAGTGACACATCTTTTGCACGAGGCGCTGCGTGAAGTTTTGGGAACTCATGTTGAGCAAAAAGGTTCTTATGTAAGTCCGGAATATCTGCGTTTTGATTTCTCGCACTTTTCGAAAATTTCGGAAGAGGATCTGAAAACTGTTGAAGAGAAAGTCAACCAGAAAATCAAGGAAAATATTGCACTTGAGGAATTCCGCGAAATTCCGATGACCGAAGCGATTGAAAAAGGTGCGATGGCACTTTTTGGTGAAAAATACGGCGACAAAGTCCGTATGATTCAGTTTGGTTCTTCGAAAGAATTATGCGGTGGAACGCACGTAAAATCTACAGGTGAAATCGGTCATTTTAAAATTCAGAATGAAAGTTCAACTGCTGCAGGAATCCGAAGAATTGAAGCGATTTCCGGTGATAAATCAGCGGAATATTTCAGCGGTCTGGAAAATCAAATTAAAGAAATTTCTGCTTTGTTGAAGTCCAAAGATTTAGCAAAATCAGTACAGAAACTCATTGAGGAAAATTTAGCTTTAAAAGCGGAAGTAGAAACTTTTAAAAAAGAAAAAGCGAAAAGCGAAACCGCGAACTGGAAAAATGAATTTGAAGAAAAAGACGGTAAAAAACTGTTGGTGAAAAAGGTTTCTCTGGACGCAGCAAGTGTGAAAGACATTGTGTTCCAGCTGAAAAAAGATACGTCAAATTCAATTATCGTGATTATTTCAGATGCGGACCAAAAGCCTTTAATCACCGTTGGAGTTTCCGCGGCTTTGGAAAACCAGTACCACGCAGGAAAAATTGTAAAAGATTTAGCAAAAGAAATTCAGGGCGGCGGCGGCGGAAATCCCGGATTCGCAACTGCCGGTGGAAAAAATCTTGCGGGAATTGAAAACGCATATCAGAAAGCACTGGATTTATAAAAAATTCGTCCTTAAAACAGCAAATTTTTCAGATTTACATCAAAACAAAAATCCCGAAATATTCGGGATTTTCATTTTTTTTCATCGTGTTTTTTAAGTCATCTTTTTTCGATCATTTGCGTCTTTTGATCATCTGTGTTTTTGAATCATCATTTGTGTTTCTGAATCATCTGTGTTTATAGAGCGTGTGTTTTTTTATTTGTTTCCGTTTCCACGGGCTACAATGGCGATCAGAACGATTAAGACCAAAGCACCAATTACCCAGATTAACGGATTGCTCATCCAATTTCCACCAGCCATTCCGCCATCGGTATTTACATCAACTTTCAAATCTGGTGCCGATTCCTGCGCTTTAACTAAAATCACAGCGAAGTTCGCCATCACTGCTAAGGCAAGCATCTGTATTTTGGTGAATAAATTAGAACGTGTCATAGTTTTGTGTTTTTTAATGTTGTTACATCTCACATTCTAAAATCGTACCAAAATTAACAGTTGGACGTTTTTTTTCTTAAAAAAAACTTAATCTATAATAAATTCCAGGAGGTAATCATCCATCACAAAACCGCTCCCAATGTCGAATACTCCTTCGGCATAAATTTTAAAACCCTGGGATTCATAGACTTTCAGCGCAGGATTGTTTTTGTTTACATTTAAAATTACACGGGCATCGCCATTTTTCTTAACCTGCTCCTTTAAAAATTGAAGCGCTTTTTTTCCCAATCCTTTTCCTTTAAATTCTTCCACCAAATAAATCCGGTGCAGTTTAGTGGTTTTTTTCTCATATGCATATTCAAAACCAATGAAACCGGCGTTTTGTTCGTCAACCGAAATCAGAAAATACACGTAATTTGGATTTTGAAGCTGGCGCGAAATTTCTTCTTCGGAATACATTTCCTGCAACATATAGGAAATTTGCTCTTTGGACAGGATATTTTTATAGGCGGAATTCCAGGATTTTTTTGCTAAATCGCGGATCAGCGAAATATCTTCGAAAGTCGCTTTTTTAAAAGTACACATATATATAGATGAATTTTAAATAAGTTCAATCAGCGTAATTTCCGGCTCAATGCCCACGCGGCCCGGATAACCAATCACGCCAAAACCGCGGTTTACGTAAAGGAATTTTCCGTTGCTTTCATACAAGTCCGCCCATTTTGTGTAGCGGTACTGCACGGGCGACCAGCGCACATTTTTTAGGTCGATGCCGAACTGCATGCCATGCGTGTGACCGGAAAGTGTGAGTTGAACGTTTGACGGATGGTTTTTCACTACCGCGTCGAAATGCGTCGGGTCGTGGCTCATCAGAATTTTTGCCGCCTCTACGGGGATATTTTTCGAAGCTTTATTTAAGTCGCCGTATTGCGGGAAAGGTTTTTCGCCCCAATTTTCTACCCCTAAAATGAACAGTTTTTCGCCATTCTTCTCGATGATGCGATGCTCGTTCCGCAAGAGTTCAAAACCGGCTTGTTTTTGTAAAGCTATTAATTTCGGAACGTTCTGCGCTTTTTCTGAAGCGGAAGTCCAGTCACCATAATCGCCATAATCGTGATTACCGAGAATTGAAAATTTCCCGTCTTTGGCTTGAATGCTGGAAAATAACGGCACAAAAGGCTCAAATTCCGAAGAATAATTATTCACCATATCGCCGGTAAAAAGTACCAGATCAGCTTTTTGTTCATTAATTAAACCGATGGCGTGCTGCAGCTTTTCCGGGTGGAAAAAACTTCCGGCGTGTACATCTGAAATCTGCACGATGCGATAGCCTTTAAAACTTTGCGGCAAACCGTTGATTTTAATTTTTACTTTCCGCACGGTATGGCGGTATTTTCCGAAAATAATACCGTCTAGAAACAGCAGCGACAAAACCGCGGCGCTGCCCAGTCCCAGAATGCTGATGAACTTTCGGCGTTCCGGAAGAAAAGTGTCACCGGAGATAAATTTTTGGGCAAAGAAAAAGAAGCCGCGCACCAAATCTTCTAAAAACAGGAAAAAAACCACGAATAGTTTCGGCAGGAAAAACATCAGAAATACCGACGCCACCAACTGTACACGGTGGTGGTCGCGGTCGGTTCTTTTAAAGTTCAGCACCTCGTAAATAAAAAAAAGATAAACCGCAATGGTGATCACCCAATAACCCACGCGAATCCATTGGTTGTTGGTAAGCGTTTTAAACGCCTGGTACACGTAAAATTCCAGCGCGAATAAAATTCCGGTAAAAATCAATATATTTTTCTGCATTTTTTTTTCAAGAAAAAAGCACAAAATGTTTTTTGTGCTTTCTGTATTTTTTAGTTATCATTTTTATGGAAACCTGTACACCAGCGCATTGATGTTCATGCCGGCACCTACAGAAGCAAAAACTACATTGTCTTTCGATTTGAAGTTATGAGGCTGCATTTTTCCTTTTGCAATCAAATCAAACATGGTTGGTATCGTCGCAACAGACGAATTTCCGAACTGCTGAATGGTCATTGGCGCGATATCATGATCATAATCGCTGATCTTGTACAGTTTAAAAAGTCGCGAAATCATCGCGTAATCCATTTTTGCATTCGCCTGATGAATCAAAATTTTATCGATGTCCGTAATATCCAAATTCGCTTTCTCGATGGTATCTTTTATGGCCACGGGAACATATTTCAGCGCATATTCGTAAATTTTTCTGCCGTTCATGCGGATATAAAGCTTTTTGCGGTCTTCGTCGGTTTTCAGCGAAGGCGCATTTACCAGATATAGCAATTCTTCGTGATTGTCGCAAATGGTAGAATCGGCGATAATACCCACATTTTCTTCATCGGTAGCTTTTACCACCACAGCGCCGGCGCCATCAGCAAAAATCATTTTATTGCGGTCAAAAGCATCGGTTACGCGGCTTAAAGTTTCCGAACCTACCACCAAAATCAGTTTTGCTTTTTCGGCTTTAATTAAAGTATCAGCCATAATCAGCGCTTCCACCCAACCCGGACAACCAAAAATCATATCGTAATTGATGGTTTTTCTGTTTTTAATGCCGAGTTTATTTTTCAATCTGGAAGACATAGACGGTAAAAAGTTTGTCATTCCGTCGTGGTTGACTTCGCCAAAGTTGCTTGCGTAAATGATGTAATCAATTTCCTCTTTATCGACCTTAGCGTCTTCAATGGCTTCGACTGCCGCGCGATATCCCAAATCCGAATTAAATTCATCATCTTCCAAATACCGGCGGTTTTCTATCTCCGTAATTTCGATAAATTTCTGAATAATTTCTTCGTTAGGCTTCTCAATTTTTTCTCCTTCATCCGTATAGAAAACGGAATCCATGAAAAAGTCTTTACCAATGATCTTTGTAGGAATATAACTTCCGGAGCCTATAATAATGGTGTTGGGCATATTTTAATGAAAAATTTAGGGCAAAGTTAACAATTAATATTGTATCGCCATGAAACAAAATTATTATTAAATTTGTGAAACTTTTTGACCAGAATACAGTTATGAAAATCAGTCCTTCAACCAAAGGTTTAATTATTTCGCTTTTTACCGTTTTGGTGGCTTTCGGGATTTATTTTCTCTTTTTGGCCAAAAAAAATTATTATTTGGTTGACAATCCTACGGAAAATACGTTCTACTTTAAGGTGAATAACGGCGACGAAAAAATAATTTCCGCCGGCCAGAAAGTAGAAGTGGATTTGAATAAGGGCAAAAACAGGATCAAGGTTTTTGATGCCCAGAAAAAAATGCTCTACGATTCCGGTTTTGTGGTGAATAAAGACCGTGGTTTACTCAATATCGCGCATCAGGATTATTATATCAATGAGCAGTTTTACGGCTACGGCTTAAACAGAGATTCGCTGATTGATGCCAGAAAACCTACGGAAATAGACGGGAAATTATATGTAAATTCTCCGCAGCGCTTTAATAAACTTTACACGGACAAATTTTATTATAATATTGATGAAGATTATGATAAGGTGATAAAAAATGTCCAAAAAGTAGAGTCGCGTACCAAAATTTTCCGGAAAGAAGATTTCCTGAAATACTATAAAGAATATTATCAATTTTAATCAGATACCTTGAAACAAGTTACGCCTTATAACACAGAAGCCGGCAAAAAGAAAGAAGTCGAAGATATGTTCGACAATATTGCGCCAAAATATGATTTGCTGAATCATGTTCTCTCGATGAAAATTGATGTTTTGTGGCGTAATACTTTGGTGAAATGGATGAATAAAGACCAGCCAAAATTTGTTTTGGATGTTGCCACCGGCACAGGCGATCTTGCTATTGCGGTGCAGAAAGGTACCGGCGCAAAAGTTACCGGCCTTGATCTTTCCCAGCAAATGCTGAACGTTGGAATTGAAAAAATCAGGAAAATCAATCTGGATAACCAAATTGATATGATGAAAGGCGACGCCGAAAATCTGCCTTTTGAAGATAATAAATTTGATGCGGTTTCCGTTGCTTTTGGAGTCCGGAATTTTGAAAACCTTGAAGTTGGTCTTGCCGAACTGAGAAGAGTGGTGAAGGAGCAAAAAAGCGTTTACATACTGGAGTTTTCCAAAGTTGAAGGTTTTTTAGGCCCCTTTTACATGTTTTATTTCAAAAATATTTTACCGCAAATTGGCAAGCTGGTTTCTAAAGACAACCGCGCTTATACCTATTTACCCGACTCGGTAAATGCTTTCCCCTTTGGTGAAAAAATGAAAAATATCTTGCTTAAAGTCGGCTTCCAGAAAGTGGAATACAAGAAATTAAGCCTGGGTATTGCAACAATTTATAAAGCAACCAAATAGTATGTGGAACAAACTCTTTAAAATCAATATCATCGCGGCGCTGCTGCTGGGCACGCTGTACGACGCGCAGATGTTCCGCAACAAAAACCGCATGGACCATCTCGAAGGTTTTGATGAACAAAAGTTCAGCTACGGATTTTTCCTGGCGGGAAACAATTTTGACTACAAACTGATTTTAGATGGCAGCGCTTTCAAAAATGATCCGGCATTCGGCATGGATGGTAATAAAAGTTTAGTACAATCAAAAGCTACTTACAGTTTCGGTGCGGGCTTAATCGGCAAATTCCGGATAAGCGATGATTTCGATTTGCGCGTTGAACCGGGCTTACAGTTTGTGGAACGAGAACTTTATTTCGACACTCAATCCAATGATCAATATGCTGGCGGCACCGCGGCCAATCCGCCTTTTACACCGAGAACCCTGACAGAAGCAGATAAAGTTCGCAGAGTAAAATCCACCTATGTGGATGTTCCCATATTGCTGGAAGTTCATGGTGAGCGGTTTTACAACTCTCGCCCGTATGCTGCGGCGGGTGTAAATTACCTGCTGAATCTGCAGTCGAACACCAATAGCCAGGATGATAATCAACAGGGAATTTTCCGCTCTACAAGCAGTAATTTTGCCTGGTCAGCAGAGCTTGGAATACAGTTCTACTTCAGCAGATTTAAATTGACGCCGGGCTTCCGCGGAACTTTTATGGTGAATAACGAGTTGGTTCGCGATAATGCCGAAACGCCGCCGTACTGGGCTGATGCTTTGTCAGGTCTAAAAACACGCGCGCTGATGTTTGTTTTAAAATTTGAATAAAAAAATTCCAATAAATTTAAAAAGGGAAAATCTGCGGCTTTTCCCTTTTTTTTATTTTAAAATATTAAAATTAGTACCCGATAATTCCACTAATCCATTTATTTTTTTATATTTTTGCTCCAGAGTTAGAATAAATTAACCTGAAAAATGCTTAGTGATTTAGAAAATAATTTTTCGTTGCTGGAAAAAAAAATCCTGACTGTAAGTAAGAATTTTCAAAACCTTAACGAGAAATTTCAAGAGCTGAATCAGGAGCACCAAGAGCTGAAAGAACGTTACGAAGAGGAAAGGAAAAAAAATCAGGTTTTAGCAGAAGAACAAAAAAATATTAAACTTTATTCCGCAATTTCCGGTAATCCCGATCACAACAGGTTGATGAAAAACCATATCAACCGCCTGATCAAAGAAGTAGATTACTGTATTGCAGAACTTCAAAATACCGGTTTGTAATGGATGTACGAAGAATTACAATAACAATTGCCGGCCGAAGTTATCCGCTTAATGTGCCTTCTTCGGAGGAAGAAATCCTGCGAAAAGTAGGAAAGCAAATCGACGGAATGATTAAAGATTTTGAAAAGAATTTTGACGTTAGAGATAAACAGGATGCCCTGGCAATGTGTGCCCTACGTTTGGGAACCAACGCCCAGGTCGCCGAACTCAATAACGATAAAAATATAAATGCTTCCGTGGAGCGGTTGAAAAACATCAACCAAATCCTGGAAGAACTGGAAAAGTAGATTTTTCTTTTCCGCAAAAAACTGCCTACAATAGTTCTAACACATTACAGGTAAACTCAACGCTAAACAATTACCGGACAAAAGTTCACTTAATGGCGCGCCGACTTGCTCGGATTACAAAAAGTGAAAATCAGTTCAAATCGTGTTGATTAGGAGTTTACTCTATATCATTGAATTGTTGTAGGCTTTTTTATTTTAAAACCAAAAAATTCGGCCTTAAAACAGCAGATTTTTTACAATTAAAGAAATTAAAACTATTAAAAATTAAACATATATGACAACAACAATCGCTATTATTATAGGCATTGTTTGTCTGGCAATAGGAGCGCTTTTGGGATATTCATTCTCTAAAAGCTCGCTAAATTCCAAGGCAAAATTCATCATCGACGATGCTAAAAAAAATGCAGACAACCTTTTGGAAAAAGCTACCGTGCAGGCAGAATCCATTAAAAAAGAAAAACATCTGCAGGCAAAAGAAAAATTCATGGAGCTGAAGTCTCAGCACGATGCCGATATCCAGGCACGCGAAAAGAAAATGCAGGACGCGGAAAAAAGAGTGAAAGACAAGGAGCAAAAGCTGAATGATGAACTGAGCAAAACCGGAAAACTGGAAAAAGATCTGGATCGCCAAATCGCCGATTACAGCAAAAAGAACGAAATTATCGACAGAAAACAGCAGGAATTAGATGCTGTAACTGCTCAAAAAGTAGAGATTTTAGAAAGAATTTCTGGCTATTCTGCCGAAGATGCTAAGAACGAATTGGTGGAAGCTTTAAAAGCCGAAGCCAAAACAAAAGCACAGGCACACGTACAGAATATCATGGCAGAAGCACAGCTTAACGCGAAGCAGGAAGCCAAAAAAATTGTAATCCAAACCATTCAGAGAATTGGTACAGAACAGGCGATCGAAAATTCGGTTTCAGTATTTAATATCGAATCTGACGAGGTTAAAGGTAGAATTATAGGTCGGGAAGGTCGAAATATCCGTGCTTTAGAAGCTGCAACTGGTGTGGAAATTATTGTTGATGACACGCCGGAAGCCATTTTGCTTTCATGTTTTGATCCTGTTCGCCGTGAAATCGCGCGACTTTCTTTGCATAGATTGGTGACTGATGGACGTATTCACCCGGCGAGAATTGAAGAAGTGGTGGACAAAACCAAAAGACAAATCGAAGAAGAAATCATCGAAGTCGGTAAAAGAACCGTTATCGATTTAGGCGTGCACGGTCTTCACCCGGAATTGGTGAAAATCGTCGGACGAATGAAATACCGTTCATCTTACGGACAAAATTTATTGCAACACTCACGCGAGGTGGCAAACATCGCGGCGACCATGGCTGCAGAACTTGGTTTAAATGTAAAATTGGCGAAAAGAGCCGGTTTGTTACACGATATCGGTAAAGTTCCGGAGCAGGAATCCGAATTGCCACACGCACTTCTAGGAATGCAGTGGGCAGAGAAATTTGGCGAAAATCCTGAAGTGATCAACGCGATTGGAGCTCACCACGACGAGGTTGAAATGACCTCTCTACTTTCACCGATCATTCAGGTTGCTGATGCCATTTCGGGAGCAAGACCGGGCGCCAGACGTCAGGTTTTGGAATCTTACATCCAAAGATTGAAAGATTTGGAAGCTGCAGCATTAAGCTTTGATGGCGTTTCCAGCGCGTACGCCATTCAGGCGGGAAGAGAACTTCGCGTGATGGTAGAAAGCGGAAAAGTGAACGACGACCAGTCCGCGCAGCTTTCTTATGACATTTCCGAAAAAATTCAAAATGAACTGACTTATCCAGGGCAAGTACGTGTTACGGTAATTCGCGAAACGCGTGCGGTAAATATCGCGAGATAAAAGAAAAATTGATATTAAAGAAAAACTCCTTTCAAATCGAAAGGAGTTTTTTTATGTTAAAAATTGGCCGCTCAAACAGCATTTTTTTCAGTTTTAAATTTTTAGAAAAATTAAGGCAAAACGCAGCTAATTTTTGTAGATCAAAATTTTCAATGCTAAAAAATTCGGCTTTCAAAAGACGTTTTTTTTTAAGATTTCTGAAGCGAAAAAATTCGCCGCTAAAACGGCATTTTTTTCATTTATTCAAAAAAAGGTTTCATTTCTTCCTCGATGTTTTTCCGAAGATCCATCAATTTTACCGCATATTTTTCCATTTGCTTTTCCTGCTCAGTTTGCGGAGTAAACTTCGGAACTTCCACTGAATTTCCTTCGTCATCCACCGCGACAAATACGATGATACAGTGCGTTTTCTTTTCAAATTCCTTCCGCTTGATATTCCGTGAAAAGACATTGATTGCAATGTGCATACTTGTTCTTCCCGTGTAAATCACTTCGGCTTCCACTTTCACAATATGCCCGATCTTTATTGGCGAATAAAACCGAATTCCGCCCACGTAAACCGTAACACAATAACTCGAACTCCACGAACTTGCGCATGCGTAACCCGCTTGGTCAATCCATTTCATCACGCTGCCGCCGTGAACATTTCCACCGTAATTTACATCGCTGGGCTCTGAAATAAATTGGAAAACTGTTTTGGTATTCATTGCAAAATTTTAATAATTAAATGTAAGACTTTTTAAATCAGAATTCTAAGCACTTTTATTTCAGAAAAAATACCTGCTACTGCACCGGATTTTTCTATTTTTGCTACCATGAAGAAAGTTTTTTACCTGAAAACCTGCGGAACGTGCACTAAAATTTTAGCGAAATTCGATCTTTCCGACTGGGAACTTCGCGAAATCAAAAAAGATCCGATTACAGCCAAAGAATTGGAACAAATGTATGCGCAAACCAAATCGTATGAAGCACTTTTCAGCAAAAGGTCTACCCAGATAAAAGCTAGAAATATCGATGTAAATTCGTTAAAAGAAAACGACTTTAAAAATCTGATTCTGGATCATTATTCGTTTTTAAAGCGGCCGGTTTTCCTCACCGATTCTGAAATTTTTGTTGGTAATGAAAAGAAGAACCTTGAAGCGTTAGAAAATTTTTTCGGCACAAAATGATCAAATTTTTCCTTTTTATCTTTCTCTCTGTTCAGCTTTCGGCGCAAACGGTTTACAAAACTCCAAGCGGTGCAAAGTACCATTTGGCGTCGTGCCAAATGGTGAAAAACGTCTCGTCTTCACTTCCTTTAGAAAAGGCACTGAAAAGCGGACTTCAGCCCTGCAAAATTTGTGATCCGCCATTCCGCGCGGTTTCCGGCATTATATCAAAACCAAAAAAAACGCCTGGAACCAATTCTGCCAGCCAATGTGTAGCACGCACCAAAACCGGCGCGCGCTGTAAACGGAAAACGCGGATCGGAAACGATTTTTGTTTCCAGCATCTGCCGTAGAAGTTTTTCAAAAATTTGCTGCTTTTACCTGTTATTTTTTCTTTCCAGCAAATTGTAAACACCAATGGTCACCAAGGCACCGAAAAGGTAATAACCGGTGGTCATCCATTTTTTCTGGTCGGTGTTTGTGGCTTTATTATTTCCTAAGAAATGTTCTGCCAAACCAATGGTTCCGGCAGCACCTAAAAGTCCGGTTCCTACGGTTTTACCAATAATTTCAGAGGTATTTGTGGAAGTTGCCAAAGTAGAAAACAGCATCGCGTTCGACAGAATATTTCCACCCATCGCGGCAGCATATACTTTCTCGTCATCGGCGTCGTACATATCCAGGTTATCGAGGGATTCTTCCACCAGTTTTTCGCCAACCTGATCTAAATCGGGAGCATTTTCCACGTTTTTTTTGAAGATTTGGTGCACTGCGGTAAGTGCTAAAGAACCGGCCAAACCGGCGATACTTTTGTTAAGTGCTGACATAATTTTTTCTTTTTTTAATTGGGCAGAAAACAGCGAAAAAGATGCCATATAAAAAAGCAGATGATTAATCACCTGCTTTTTTTAATTGCTTTAAAGGGAAAAAGTTTACACAAATGGTGTTTTTACCACTTTCGCCGGTACGTTTTTGTTCCGGATTTGGATGAAAATTTCAGAGTCCACTTTATTATGACCGGTCGCCACATAAGCAAGACCAATTCCTATGTTTTTCATCGGACTCATGGTTCCGGAAGTTACTTTTCCAATCTCATTTCCTTCCGCGTCAACGACTAAATAATCGTGTCTTGGGATGGCTCTTTCCTGCATTTCAAAACCGACAAGTTTTCTTTTAATTCCTTCTTCTTTTTGTTTTGCAAAATATTCCTTGTCCACAAAATCTTTATCAAATTTCGTGATCCAGCCTAAACCTGCTTCTAACGGAGATGTGGTATCGTCAATGTCATTTCCGTAAAGGCAGAAACCTTTTTCCAACCTTAAAGTGTCGCGCGAGGCAAGTCCACACGGCAGCAAACCGAATTCTTCACCGGCTTCCACAATGGCATCCCACAATTTCAGCGCGTCTTCATTTTGGAAATAAATTTCAAAACCGCCGCTGCCGGTGTAACCTGTATTAGAAATAATAACATCAGAAACGCCCGCAACCGTTCCCACGGTAAAATGGTAATACGGAATTTCCGAAAGGTTAATATCGGTCACTTTTTGTAACGTTTCAGTCGCTTTCGGTCCCTGGATGGCCAGCAAAGACATTTCATCCGACGCATTCGTCAGTTTTGCACCGAATTTTTCATTGTATTTCGAGATATGTTCCCAGTCTTTTTCAATATTCGAAGCGTTCACCACCACAAAATATTTTTCCGAATTCATCCGGTATACGATCAAATCATCTACAATTCCGCCGTTTCCGTTAGGCATGCAGGTATATTGTGCTTTTCCGTCTTCCAGCGCGTTCACATTATTGGTACCCACAAACTGCAGCAAATCTTTCGCGGTTGGTCCTTCCACAAAAAACTGGCCCATATGCGAAACATCAAAAATTCCCACTTTTTCGCGCACCGCAAAATGTTCCTGCGTTACACCGGAATATTGCACAGGCATTTCAAAACCGGCAAAAGGCACCATTTTCGCGCCCAGAGAAACATGTTTTTCAAACAAAGGAGTTCTTTTCATATATTTTTATTTTTTCAGGAGCAACCTGAGTTTAGCATCTTTTGAAGATTGTAACCCGCTGTCCGCTGTATTCCCGGTGCCGCTACCGCGTCACCGGGAGATGCCGCTTCCATCGGGGCTAGAAGTTCTGTTCCGCTTCTTCCGAAAGGCAGGAATTTTTTTATAAATGATGTTTGTATTCCTGAAGGATAATTTTAAACCATTCCGTGAAATTTTCCGGGTTGGCTTTCATTTCTTCGTCCAGCATTTCCATGGAAATATAGCGAACTTCCGAAACTTCATCTTTATTTAGCTGAAATTCACCATTATAATTTCCTGTAAAAACGTGGTCGAGTTCGTGCTCTACCAAATTTCCGCCCACATCGGCTTTATAAATAAAATGAAATTTCGGCGTTAAATCGGCATTAATTCCCAATTCTTCATGAAGACGGCGTTGTGCACCGTCGATATAAGTTTCTTCTGCGCGCGGATGCGAACATACGGCATTGGTCCACTGGTTGGGCGAATGATATTTTCCCGCAGCGCGGCGCTGCAGCAAAACTTCGCCTTTGTCATTAAACAAAAAAACCGAAAAAGCACGGTGTAAAATTCCGTTTTCGTGGGCGTGCAATTTATCCATTAAACCCAGCACTTCATCGTTCTCGGAAATGAGAACCACTTGTTCTTCCATTCTTACAAAATTAAGGTTAATAAATCTATTGCGAAAATTTTCGGCCTTCATTTACCAACAAAACCTGAGGCTGGATTTAAAATGTCGCAGTAAAAACTTAAAACCAAAAAAAACGCCTTTTAAAGGCGCTATTTTTAGGATTTGGTTTTCAGTAAATCCCGGATTTCCATGAGAAGAATTTCTTCATTTGTAGGAAGCGGATCAGCCGCCGGAGCTGGAGCTTTTTGAAGTTTGTTGGCTGCTTTGATGAGCCAAAATAAAACCAGCGCAATACATAAAAAGCTGATGATCGCGGAAAGGAAGTTTCCGTACATAACGCCATTCCAGGAGAGTTTCGCGATATTTTCAGCGCCAGCAGCTTTCAAGGCTGGCGTCAGAAGCAGCGGCGTAATTACATCGTCAACCAGCGAGGTTACGATTTTTCCAAAAGCAGCACCGATAATCACCGCAATGGCTAAATCCATTACATTTCCTTTAAAGGCAAATTCCTTAAATTCCTTTACAATTCCCATAATTTTTAGTTTTTAATTTACTCAAATGTAAAAAATTGCTTTAAATATTGCTAATTTTTCTGGTTTTATATTTTCTGCTTTCGCCAAGAATATTTGTAATTTTGAATTTTAAACCTATTCATGATGAACATTTTTTCAGCACAGAAAATTTACGAATGGGAAAAATTTACCATGCAGCAGGTCAATATTTCGGCGCTCCAGCTTATGGAAAAAGCCGCGAAATGTTGCTGCACCTGGATTTCGGACCGATTTCAAACTTCTACCGAAATTTTCATTTTTTGCGGCTCCGGAAACAACGCTGGCGATGGTTTTGCACTCGCGCGGCTGCTTTGCCAAACCGGGTTCAACGTCAAGGTTTTCACAGACAGCTCGAAAAAGTTCACCGAGGAAGCGGAACTCAATTTCCAGCGCTGCAAAGAAATTTCGGGTATAGAAATTCAGAATTTTTCGGCCTTAAAGCAGCTAAAAAATAGTGAAAACTCCGTCATCATCGATGCGCTTTTTGGTTTGGGACTCAACCGAAAGATTGAAGGTGAAATCGCAGAAGTAATAACTTTTCTGAATAATTTGCCCGGTATCAAAATTGCGCTTGATTTGCCTTCCGGATTATTTGCAGACGGAATTTATGAGGAAGATGCAGTGATTTTTCAGGCGGATCATACTTTGACATTTCAGGTGCTGAAAAAAGCTATGCTGCATCCGGAAACAGCGCCTTTTTGTGGAGAAATTCACATCATGGATATTGGATTAAACATGGAATTTTGCGAAGAAAATCCATCTGATGAAAATACCATCGATGACCTTTTAGTTCAAAATACTTATAAACCGCGGAAAAATTTCAGCCACAAAGGAACTTTTGGAAAATCCCTTCTTGTTGCCGGTAGTTTTGGTAAAATTGGTGCGGCGGTTTTAGCCACAAATGCTGCTTTAAAAGCGGGTTCAGGTTTAACTTTTGTGCTCGCACCGAAATGTGGCTATGAAATTTTGCAAAACACTTGTCCAGAGGCCATGTTTATTTCTGGCGGCGAAAACGAAATTGAAAACATCGAAGTTGAGGACGACTACACCATCGGAATTGGCCCTGGAATCGGAACTGGTTCCGCAACAGAACAAGCTTTTCTAAAGTTTTTAAAAACATCAAAAAAACCTTTGGTTCTGGACGCCGATGCCTTAAATATTCTGGCTAATAACCCGGAAAATTTTCCTTTTATACCGAAGAATTCTATTATAACGCCGCATCCAAAAGAATTTGAAAGACTTTTTGGTAAAACTCAAAACTCATTTGAGCGAACCGCTTTAGCTCAAAAAAAAGCCGTTGAACTCGGAATTTTTATCGTTTTAAAAAATCACCACACGCAAATTATCACCCCTTCCGGAACGGTTTTTTACAATCTCACCGGAAATCCCGGAATGGCAAAAGGCGGCAGCGGCGATGTGCTTCTCGGAATTATAACCGCTTTGCTGGCGCAAAATTATTCGCCGCAAAATGCAACAATTTTTGGAGTTTGGCTGCATGGAAAAGCCGGTGATTTTGCTGCAGAAAAATTTTCGGAAGAAGCCATGCTTCCGTCAGATTTAATTAATGAGCTGGGAAATGTCTTTAAAACTTTAAACAAAAAATCCTCTCAACAAACTTGAAAGGATTTTATAATTTTTAATCAAAATCAATCTGGTTTTGAATTTTCTTCTTCGGTAATCGTACGTTTTTTCGAAGTTAGCATAATGGCGAGCCCGGCAATCATAAACGGAATGGACAAAATCTGTCCCGTATTTAATCCCGCAAAACTGATGATCTCGTCACCCTGCGGCTCTTTCAGAAATTCCACAAAAAATCGAACCGCCCACAAAAGAATTAAGAAAAGACCGAAAAGCCAACCTTGCTGATATTTTTTGGCGGTGTATCGGTATAAAATCCACATCAGAATAAATAAAAGGAAATACCCGCCAGCTTCAAAAAGCTGAGTAGGGTAGCGCGGTACGATGTCGCCATATTCCGAACTTTGCTGCGGAAATAAAATGGCGAACGGAGAATTTTCCGGCGCTGGTTTTCCGATGATTTCAGAATTGAAAAAGTTTCCAATCCTTACAAATGTGCCACCCAACGCAACGGGAATCGTAATTCTATCATAAACCCAGAAAGGATTTTTACGAATAATTTTATAAGCGTAGTATAACGTTGTCAAAATTACGGCGATTGCTGCACCGTGACTTGCCAAGCCTGAGAATCCGGTAAATTCAAGTTGTGGTTTTGTTCGGATGGGTAAAAAAACCGACCAGAAATCCTGCTGAAAAAGTTCCGGTTGATAGAAAATCACGTGTCCGAGACGCGCACCGAAAATGGTTCCAATCAGAGTCCACGTAAAAAGCGGCTCTACATATTTTACATTTACGCCGTCGATTTTGTAGATTTTCGTCATCAACATGTAACCAAGCCCGAAAGCCAAAATAAACATCAAACTGTAATAATGCAGCGTGATTGGTCCCAGATGAATTCCGGTGGAAGGATCCCAGGTCGTGTATAAAAATGTGAGCATAATATTTTGGTATTTTTAATGTAAGAAAAAGGTCTACTTATTTTTCGGTGGCACCGGATCGTAACCTTCGCCGCCCCAGGGATGACAGCGGCCGATTCTTTTCGAGCCGAGCCACAAACCCTTCAAAGGCCCATGAATGCGCAGTGCTTCAATCATATACGAAGAACATGTTGGCGTATATCGACAGCTGTTGGGCAAAAGAGGCGAGATCACCATCTGATAAATCCGGATGAGAAAAATAAGAGGAAAAGTGAGGATTTTATTCAACATGCGTTGCAAAAATAACTAAATAGTTTAAATTTGTTCCAAGTTTCTGCGGAAACTTCTGATTTCATATTTTCTCATTTTCAAATTTCAATTTTAGGTTTTGAATTCTAACGCGCCGCTTGCCGAAAAACTGCGACCGAAAACTTTAGATCAGGTTTTAGGACAGGATCATTTGACCGGAAAAAACGGCCCGATACGGAAAATGCTGGAAAATGACACCCTTAAATCGCTAATTTTCTGGGGACCGCCGGGAACCGGGAAAACCACATTAGCAGAAATAATAGCTGAAACTTCCGGACGAAAATTCTATAAGCTTTCCGCCGTTTCCAGCGGCGTTAAAGACATTCGGGAAATCATTGATGAAGCTAAAAAGCAAAATCTTTTTTCCGGAAAATCACCCATTTTGTTTATCGACGAAATTCACCGTTTTAATAAATCTCAACAGGATTCGCTTTTGCATGCGGTGGAAAAAGGTTGGGTGGTTTTGATGGGCGCCACGACCGAAAATCCGAGTTTTGAAGTGGTTTCGGCTTTGCTTTCACGCTCACAGGTTTATATTTTAAAGGCCTTGGACTTTGAAAAACTGGAAGAGCTCATTGAGATTTCCTTAAAAAGATATAATCTGGAAGAAAGCACTAATTTCAGTATTGAAGAACACGAAGCTTTGATTCAGTATTCCGGTGGCGACGCGCGGAAACTCATCAACGCAGTTGAAAATGTGCTGAATCAATTTAAAAATTCCGATAAAACATCCATTAAAAATGAAGAAGTGCTTTCGGTTTTGCAGGAAACCATGGCGCTTTACGACAAAAACGGCGAGCAACATTACGACATTATTTCAGCTTTTATCAAATCGATGCGCGGCTCGGATCCGAACGGCGCCGTTTATTGGCTCGCGCGAATGTTAGTTGGTGGTGAAGACATTAAATATATCGCGCGAAGGATGGTGATTTTAGCAGCAGAAGATATTGGCTTGGCAAATCCGAATGCGCTGGTCATGGCGAACAATTGTTTTCAGGCAATCAACGTGATTGGAAATCCGGAAGCGCGAATTATTTTGAGTGAAACGGCTGTTTATCTGGCAGTTTCACCGAAAAGCAATTCAACGTACGTCGCCATTAATGACGCGATTTCTAAAGTGAAGCAAACCGGAAATCTGCCCGTGCCGTTACATCTGCGAAACGCGCCAACGAAGTTGATGAAAGATTTGAATTACGGTAAAGATTACGATTATGCGCATTCGCACGCGGGAAATTTTGTGGATCTGGAATTTCTGCCGGAAGAACTAAAAGGCACAAGTTTCTACACACCTGGAAAAAACTCCACAGAAAATAAAATAGCGGAGCAGCTGAAAAACAAGTGGAAAGACAAATATTAAAAATTAGCCGTTAAAACCGGCTTTTTTTGTGTTCGGCCAAATTGGAAAAAAAACAGCTTTTTAGCAGCTGATTTTTTAAAATGAAAAAATTTGCCGGTATATCGACAAAAAAAAAGAATCTGCGCGCGGGGCACAGATTCAATTTAAACAATTAAAGTATTCAGTATAAAATGATTTTATAATTCATTGATGGCATTTGCGGAAACCGAAATTTCCGGCATCGCGTAAATCTGCGATTTTGCACGCATTTCTACCATTTTTTTAATGTGGTTCAGGTCTTTCGCTTCATCGATGGTCATATCTTTAAACTCGTAAATTTTGACCGCTTTATTTTTTTTGAAAGAATTCTGAACATTTGCAAACTCTGCCTCATTGCGCACTTCTACGCTTGTGATGAGGTTGTCATTTGATGAAACTTGTCTTTCGGTGTTTCCTAACAATTTTTTCCAGAAATTTCCTTTTGCGCCAGCTGTATTTTTCACGGCGCTTTTGTAAATTAGGTAATCCTGGTTTTTGATTCCTGACTTTTCTAAACCTGCAGCAACGTCTTTAATGTTTTCCTGACTTGGAAAAAGACCAACAATCGTGTAATTCATGATAAAAGTATTTGTGTTATTAAATTCTATGCAAAGATATATTGATTTTATGTCAAAAAAGCATATATAAGAAAAATTAACAGAAACTTGACAAAAATCAGCTAATTAATTATTAATATCGCAATTTAAAATAGATGGATGCTATAATGTGAAACAGAGGATTTATTTATCTTTACCACTTAATTCAAAGTTTAAAACACATGAACATCCTGCTGGCTTCAACTTCCACGCTTTTTGGCGGAAATTATCTGGAATATATCACCGATGAAATAGCACAACTTTACGAAGGTATTTCAGAAATTGTTTTTATTCCCTACGCGAGGCCAAGCGGAATCTCACACGAAAAATACACGGCAAATGCGGCAGATTTTTTCAAAACGCTAAAAATCGAGGTGAAAGGTCTTCACGAATTTGAAAATCCGATTTCGGCTTTAAATAATGCAAAAGGTTATTTTACCGGCGGCGGAAATACTTTTCTTTTGGTGAAAATGCTGCATGAAAATGGCTTAATGGAGGTCTTAAAACAAAATATCGCAAGCGGAAAACCGTATCTCGGAACCAGTGCAGGATCGAATATTGCCGGTTTGAACATGAAAACCACGAACGATATGCCGATTGTCTATCCGCCCAGTTTTGATTGTATGGGTTTGGTGAATTTTAATTTGAATCCTCATTATTTGGATCCAAATCCGGATTTGAAACACAACGGCGAAACGCGCGAAACCAGAATTAAAGAATTTCTGACGCAGAACGACACCAAAGTCGTTGGACTTCGCGAAGGAAACTGGATCAGGAAGATTGGTGAAAAAACGACTGTAGAAGGTCGGGAAAAAACACGGATTTTCGAAAAGGGAAAAGAGCCGTACGAAATTGAAGCGGGAACCAAACTTTAATTATTCAACCCATTTCTTCATAAGCAGCTCCATCAAAAAATCTGGGCAGGAAATCACTTTGTTTTTTTCAGCATCAAGGAAAAATAAAGTGGTTTTAGCTTCGGTAATCTTCTCTTTAGATTCGTTGTAAATTTCATAATCGAACTCGATTTTCACCCCAGGAATTTTTCTGATGTAGGTATGAATTTTGAGAAGTTGGTCGTAGCGTGCAGGTTTCAAATATTTAACAGAAAATTGTGATACCGGCAGCCAGATTCCACGCTGTTCTATGGCTTCGTATGGCATGCCGAGCTCGCGAAAAAGCTCTACACGGGCCACTTCAAAATAGGCTGCATAGTTGCCGTAATAGACGTATTTCATGGGATCGGTTTCAGCGTAACGTACTCGTAATGAATGAGTTGTGTGTATCATTTTATGTTAACATTTGTTCATACAAATATATTTTTAAATAACCAATAGAACAAAAATTTTTTTTTGAATTTTAAAAATGAGATATTTGTCTTCCCACCAAATCTAACAACCGGAGGGAAAATTGCTTTAACATAATGGACGAAAATTTAACACTTATTTGGGAAAAGTGTCTGCAGTTTATGAGGGATAACCTCAATGCTGCGGAGAATCATACCGACCTGAAAAAACTTGAAAGTTCTTTTGATTTACTGTTCGATAATATTCGACCTGTTTCGCTAGTTAGCAATAATCTTACCCTTTTGGTTCCGAGTGACTTTTACAAGGAATATATAGAAGATAATTATTTGTCTTTACTGTCTGCGGCGCTGAAAAAAAACATCGGAAAAGGCGTAAAATTATGGTATTCTGTCATGGAAAATAAACCCACCGGACAGGAAAAAGCCATTACCGTAAATGTTAAAGGTAAAAGTGTACCCACGCCAAAGATGCAGGAAACTTTGCCGCCGTCATTTTCCGCGAACCTTATCAATCCGTTTGTGGTTCCGGGAATGAAGAAAATCAATATTGATTCTAACCTGAAAGCTGATTTTTCTTTCGACAATTATGTGGAAGGTGAAAGCAATAAATTCGCGTCAACAGTTGCGAAATCGATTGCAAAAAGACCGGGCGCGACCGCTTTTAACCCGCTTTTTTTATATGGTGGTTACGGAGTTGGAAAAACGCATTTGGGCCACGCAGTTGGTTTGGAAGTGAAAAATTCCTTTCCCGAAAAAGTGGTTCTTTATTTATCTTCAGAGAAATTTATCCAGCAATTCGTTTCTGCTGCAAAAGCGCATAAGCAAACGGAATTTGCGAATTTCTATCAAATGGTCGATGTATTAATTATTGACGATATCCAGTTTCTATCCGGTAAAAAATCTACACAAGACAGCTTTTTCCATATTTTTGATTATTTGCATCAAAACGGAAAACAAATTATATTAACTTCTGATAAAGCACCTGTTGATATTTTAGATATTCAGGACCGAATCGTTTCCCGTTTCAAATGGGGACTTTCTGCGGAAATTAAATCTCCGGATTTCGATACGCGCCGTAAAATTATCGTTGATAAATTGAGCCGCGACGGAATTATTTTAACGGAAGACATGCTGGATTTCCTGGCATCGGAAGTGAAAACGAATGTGCGCGAACTTATCGGCGTCATCAACTCGGTGATCGCATATTCAACCATTTACAAATCGGATCTTTCTCTGGAACTGCTGAAAGAAACCATCAACAAAATTGCAGCGAACCAGAAAAAAGTCATCAATATTCCTTACATTCAGGAAGTGGTGTGCGAATATTTCGGAATTCAGCGCGAGCAGTTATTATCGAAAACACGCAAGAGAGAGATCGCTTTGCCGCGGCAGTTGGCGATGTATTTCGCAAAAGAATTTACCAATGCAACCTTCAATAAAATTGGTGAAGAAATGGGCGGTAAAGACCATTCAACTGTGATGTACGCGTGTGACACGATTAAAGACGTCTCTAAAATCGACAAAGAAGTAAAAAAATACGTGAAAGAATTAACTGAAAGAATTAAACAGTAAAATTTTTCACATCAAGCATTAAGAAGGAGTTTTTTTAAAATTCCTTTTTTTATTTGTATTTTGACCAAAAATAAAAAAGTATGAAAATATTAATGGTTTGCCTCGGAAATATTTGCAGAAGCCCTTTGGCGGAAGGAATTTTAAAGGCAAAACTATCAACGGATTTCACTGTGGATTCCGCCGGAACAATTGATATGCACGAAGGTGAAAATCCGGATTACCGTTCCATCGAGATTGCGCAAAAATACAATATTGATATTTCAGAGCAGAAATCGCGTCCGTTCACCTACGAAGATTTTCAAAATTTCGACCGCATTTACTGCATGGATAAAAATAATTTAGCAGACGTTTTAGCTTTGGCCAAAACCGACAACGACAGAAATAAGGTTTCTTTGCTTGGTGAAAATCTTGAAGTTCCGGATCCGTATTGGGGTGAAATGAAAGATTTTGATGAAGTTTTTCAGCTTTTGGAAAATGCCTCAAATCAAATTGCAAAAGATTTGAAAACCAAAAAAAAGGGCGAAAAAGCAGCGAATTTTTAGCATTTCCCCAACCGTGAAACTTTTAATTAAAATTTTAAAATTATGCTTTTTCTAATTCCAGCGTATTTATCGGAAAATTCACCAATTGAGTTTTTTGCCCCCGCGGTAAAAGAATATATTTTAAAGACGGATTATTTTTTTGTGGAAAACGAAAAAACTGCCCGAAAAGTGGTCAAATTTTTTGCACCGGAAAAAAAACAATCTGATTTAAAATTATTTCTCCTCGATAAAAATACGGAAAGAAAAGATTTGCAGGAAGCGCAAATGCTGATGAAGAAAGGGCAGGACTTCGGTTTGCTTTCGGAAGCCGGTTTGCCGTGTTTAGCCGATCCCGGAAACGTGATGGTGCAGTGGTGCCATGAAAATAAGGTGAAAGTGGTGCCAATTAACGGGCCTTCTTCAATTGTTATGGCCCTGGTTTCCAGTGGCTTTAATGGTCAGGAATTTACTTTTAACGGCTATTTGCCCATCGATAAATCGGAGAAAAAATCGAAAATAAAAGCGCTGGAAAACCAGGTAAACCAAACCGGCTTCACGCAAATTTTTATGGAAACACCATACAGGAATAACCAGCTTTTTGAGGATTTGTGCAAATTTTTAGCACCTGGCACAAAGCTCTGTATCGCGGCTAATGTAAACGATCCCGCCTCGGAATTCATCCGCACTTTAACCATCAAAGACTGGCAAAAAAACAAACCGGAGCTTCATAAAATACCTGCGGTTTTTGTGTTGGGAAGATAGTTTTCCAGATTTAACAAGCATTTAACAGCTCTTTTGCACCATTGTTGATACACTCTGACAAAATAAATTATTATGTCAGAAAGAAGATTAGCAGGAATCTGGATGGATACCCAAAATGCAACTGTTGTAAAAAATCATGATATCCAAAGCGCGTACAAATTTTTTCTGTGCGACCCGGTAAAAAGAGATGTTCAAGGCGGTAATACCAGCGAAAAAAACGCGAACAACGTCGAGCAGACGAACACAATGAAATTTTTCAAGGAGCTGGAAAGTTTGATTACCAACACGGAAGAGCTTTATTTAACGGGCACCGGCGATATTCAGGAGCAGTTTAAGCATCATTTGGCGGAAACCGCGCAGTTCAAAAACCTCAAAGTTACATTAGATACCGCGCAGCAAATGAGCCCGGAACAGGTTTTGGAAATTGTGAAAAAACATTTTGGTGAATAAGCCAAAATAATAGAAAAAAGGTCAGAAATTTCTGACCTTTTTTATTTTTTGTAGTGGTAGGAATATCCATCAGGTACGTCATCGGCGAGATGCATGTCGGTCGCTGTTATTTCAGAAACGATGTAATCGTGGTAATTAAGAAGTCTTAAAAACTGTTTTTCGCGGTGATCGGTATCGGTAATGTCGTCCTCCAGGCGGTAAGTTCCTTCTTTCACGATTTTATCATTTTCGGTGATGGTAAACAGGTAGTTATCCGTCAGCGTTAAAGTTCTAACAATTCCCGTTTTGTCAGGAGTTTCGGTGGTATTTGAGATTCCACCGGTTGTGGAAACCCATTCCCAAACGCCGATGAATTTTTCGTTTTCCGCTTCCTCTTCGCGTGTGCCACAGGAAATAAAAAGGAAAAACAAGAGCATAAAAATTCCCGCCTTTTTTGCCATTTTTTTTGGTTTTAATTTATCGTTCAAATTTAAGTCTTTTAAAAAAAGCTTCAGTCATTTTCATAGCTGTTAAAAATCAAACCTGATTCAAGTCATTAATATTTCAAATGAACTTTTTTCAAGATAAAGTGCAGGAGCCAAATTGGCCCGATGAGCAGGAACTGTAAATCTTTCAAAAAACTGGGTTTTCTTCCCTCAATTTTATGGCCGTAAAACTGACCGATCCACGACAGTACGAAAACCGCCAGATAAATAATCCAGGATTTGCTGCCGAAGGTGATATTAATGAAATAAATAAAATGTTCGAAAAGCAGCATAATGACGACCATGATTAAAGCAATTCGCCACGAGAGCCGAAAATAGAAAACCGACACCAAAAAGATGGCAAACAGCGACGCAATGCTGATGGCTCCAAAATATTTCAGAAAAAAATGTGGCGCAGGAATTAACGAAAAAAAGCCCAAAATAGCCCAGAAAATTAGTGGTACGCAAATCCAGTGAATTAGTTTATTCGTTTCGTTCTGATGACTTTGGGCATATTCCGCGAAAAGAAGATCGATTTTTCTCATGTGTTTTCTAGTTTTATAAAACTAAAATACTCAAACTTTTTGAAAATTTTCCGGTTTCGGTAACTTTTAATATTTGCTTAATTTTGGGGAAATTAAAAATGGAATGAAAGATTTAATGGGGCAGGCGATCTGGGATTTTTACCACAGTCAAAATCCGGAAAATATCCTGACAGAAACGTCAATTTCTGAAATTGATGATTTGCCGGTGGCTTATCTTTTCCGCGATTTTGAAGAGATGAATGACATCGAACAGAAAGCGCTTGAGCTCTCGCGCGGAAAAGTTATGGATATTGGTGCCGGCGCGGGTTCACACAGTTTGTATCTTCAAAATAATAAAAAATTACCCGTTTTAGCCGTCGATTTTTCACCAAAGTCTGTTGAAGTTTCGCGCCTGCGCGGCGTAGAAAATGCGGTTTGTGCTGATATTTTGGAATTTTCCGGTGAAACTTTTGACACTATTTTATTGCTGATGAACGGCACCGGAATTTTTCAAAGTTTAGAAAAAATAGATGTTTACCTCGGAAAATTATCTTCATTGCTTAATGAAAACGGTCAGATTTTAATTGACAGTACCGACATTATTTATATGTACGACCGCGATGAAGATGGCGGGGTGATGGTTCCTGCCGACCATTATTACGGCGAAGTCGATTATTTTATGCACTATAAATTAGATACCGAAAAACCAATAAAATGGCTTTATCTGGATTTTGAAACTTTTAAAAGAGCCGCGGAAAATAACGGTTTTAACATCGAAAAAATCTTGCAGGAAGAGGATTCTTATTTGGCGAGATTAACGAAGAAATAGATAAATCTTCTTGTTAATGATAAAGCCACGAATGCGCGAATTTATTTTAGTTCTAAAAATATTCGTGGATTCGTGGCTAAAAAATTAAACATTTCTCACCACAAGTTATTGGTGTGGTGTTCTAACTATCCAATCTCCACCCCGTTTTCAACGTTCTGTTCCGGTGTTACAAAAACCAACTTTCCTTCGGAATTGTTGGTTAAAAGCAACATTCCCTGAGATTCAATTCCGCGGATTTTACGCGGTGCCAAGTTCAACAAAATCATAACCTGCTTGCCAACGCATTCTTCAGGTGTGAAACTTTCGGCAACGCCGGAAACCACGGTTCTTACGTCAACGCCCGTGTCTACAGAGAATTTCAATAATTTATCTGCTTTTTCTACTTTTTCAGCGCTTAAAATGGTGGCAGTTCTAAGGTCAATTTTGGTAAAATCATCAAACTGAATTTCGTCTTTCATCGGGTTGGCTTTTGGATTGGTTTTCTTGTTGGATTCTTTCGTGTTTTCTAATTTTCGAATTTGAAATTCTATGGTTTCGTCTTCGATTTTAGAAAATAGTAATTGTGTGGGATTTAGCTGATGTCCGGTTTTCAACAGCACTTTTTGGTCTTTAATTTCCTGCCAATTTATTTGCTGCATATTGAACATTTTTTGCAATTTTTCCGCGCTGAACGGTAAAAACGGTTCGCAGATTTGTGCTAAACCTGCAGCGATTTGCGCTGCAACAAATAGGGAATTTGCCGCTTTTTCAGGGTTATCTTTGATGGTTTTCCACGGTTCTTCAATTTGCAGATATTGGTTTCCGAAACGTGCTAAATTCATCATCGCAGCTAAAGCATTTCTAAACTCAAAGTTTTCAAGGAAAGTTTCTACTTCGGTTGCGGCTTTACTGATTTCGTTCAGTTCCGGCGCATTTTGATCACCGATAGGCACGATTCCGTCATAATATTTATGAATTAAAACGGCAACGCGGTTGATGAAATTTCCAAAAATTCCGACCAATTCGGAGTTATTTTTAGTCTGGAAATCTTTCCAGGTAAAATTATTGTCTTTGGTTTCCGGTGCAGAAGAAAGAAGCGCGTAACGCAAAACATCCTGCTGACCCGGGAATTCTTCAACATATTCGTGCGCCCATACCGCCCAGTTTCGGGAAGTGGAAATTTTGTCGTTTTCTAAATTTAAAAATTCAAAAGCAGGAACATTTGTCGGCATTTTGTAGTCGCCATGCGCTTTCATCATTGCCGGGAAAATAATGCAGTGGAAAACGATATTATCTTTTCCGATGAAATGAATCAATTCTGAATTTTCGCTTTGCCAGAAATCTTTCCAGTTTTTGCCGGTTTTTTCAGCCCATTCCTGGGTGAAAGATATATAGCCGATCGGAGCATCGAACCAGACGTAAAGCACTTTTCCTTCCGCATTTGGAAGTGGAACGGGCACGCCCCAGTTCAGGTCGCGCGTCATCGCGCGCGGTTTCAGCCCATCGCTCAACCATGATTTTACCTGACCGTACACATTGGGTTTCCAGTCATCTTTATGACCTTCGATAATCCATTTGTTTAGGAAATCTTCGTAATCGTTTAAAGGGAGATACCAGTTTTTGGTTTCCTTTAATACGGGAATATTCCCACTCAACATGGATTTTGGATTGATCAGTTCCGAAGGTGAAAGGGTAGAGCCGCATTTTTCGCACTGGTCACCGTAGGCATTTTCGTTACCACAGTTCGGACAGGTTCCCACGATGTATCGGTCCGCAAGAAATTCATTCGCCTGCTCATCGAAATATTGCTCCGAAGTTTCCTCTAAAAATTTATCCTTATTATATAGCGTGGTGAAAAATTCCTGACTTACCTGCTTATGTTTCGGTGAAGTGGTGCGTGAATATTCATCAAAAGAAATTCCGAGGTCAGAGAATGATTTTTTAATGATTTCGTGGTATTTGTCCACGATGTCCTGTGGTGTAACGCCTTCTTTTTTTGCCCGAATTGTAATAGGAATTCCGTGTTCATCGGAACCGCAAATAAAAGCAACGTCTTTTCCCAATCTTCGGTTAAATCTGGCGTAAACATCGGCTGGAATATAAACGCCGGCGAGGTGCCCAATATGTACCGGGCCGTTGGCGTAGGGCAGTGCAGCCGTAATCATTTTTCTGTCTGACATAATCTTGGTCTAAATTTCTGCAAAGATAAGTGATATGCCAACGATTTGGAAAATATGCAGCTAAAATCTGAGATTTTTAAAAATATGCCATTTGAGCCGCCAAAATTGCTAAACATTCGTTTGATTTTATGTTAATTTTTGACAAAAACTGGGAGCCGCATAACAAAAGCAAATTGGTGATTTATATGTGTTTACGGTTTATACCAAAAAGTAAGTGCTGATTATTATCATCAATAATTAACAAAATGCATTAAACAATTATGATATCTGAAAAAATAGTTAAATTGCATCGCTCCTTTTAAAGAGCAGTGTGAATTGAATATAAACCTCAAATTTTATTTTCGTGAGAAACTATACTAAAGTTTTAAAGATTGCTCCCGCTTTTTTATTGGCCGGATCAATATTGCAGGCACAGACTACCGATAGTGTAAAAACTGCTGAGATCGAGCAGGTGGTGCTGATTGGTTATGGTAAACAGAAAAAAGAGGATCTTACGGGATCAATTGCTTCTATTACCTCCAAGGATTTTAACCCAGGTTCTACATCTGCCGATCAGCTGATCCAAGGTAAAGCGCCGGGTGTGACGGTAACGGGGAATGGCGGTAATCCGGGATCGGGTGCCACCATCAGAATTAGAGGTGGTGCATCTTTAACAGCAAGTAATGATCCATTAATTGTAATTGATGGTATCCCGATGGATTTCGGTGGTGTAAATGGTGCTTCGAATGCATTGGCTTTGATTAACCCAAATGATATTGAATCATTTGATGTATTGAAAGATGCTTCCGCAGCGGCAATTTATGGTAACCGTGCCTCGAATGGTGTTATTTTGATCACCACCAAAAAAGGTTCTTCCGGTAGAGTGAAAGTGAACTTCTCAACAACTGGTTCAGTTTCCACGAAAATGGGAAATCAGGATGTACTTACCGCGGATGAATTCCGCGCTTTTGTACAGGCAAACGCCTCACAAGGTTACATTGACAGATTAGGAACGGCAAATACAAACTGGCAAGACCTAATTTATCAGGAAGCTTGGGGAACCGATAACAACGTGGCGATTTCCGGTGGAATTAAAAAATTGCCGTATAGATTATCACTAGGATATAATGAGCAAAACGGTATCGTACGTACGAATGAATTCAGAAGAACATCAGCAGCTTTAAACCTGACGCCAAAATTCTTCGATAATCATTTAAGCGTAACTGCGAACGTGAAAGGATCGATGACAGAAAACCGTTTTCCTGCAGGTGTAATTGGAGCAGCACAGTTCTTTGATCCAACGCAGCCCGTTTATGACTATTCGCCACAAGGTGATAAAGTGAACAACTACTGGGAGTGGTTTTTGAACCCTGACAATGTGAACGTGAATGCGACAAGAAACCCGTTGGCTTCTCTTTACGGAAGACGCGATGTTTCCACCATTTTCCGTGGTATTGGTAACTTGCATTTAGATTACAAATTACACTTTTTGCCTGATTTACATGTGAATGTTATCGGTGGATATGACTACCAAAAAGGAAATGGTGCGGTAACACAATATCCTGGATATGCGGGAATGTTGGCGTCCGGCGATGTAAGTACAAGAAGTGAGTACACCCAGGAAAAAACCAATAAATTATTGGAGACTTATTTGAATTACGTAAAAATGCTTACGCCAATCAACACACAGGTTGATTTATTGGCAGGTTATTCTTACCAGGAATTCCATAATAAAGTTCCTTCCAGTACTACCATTTACGGAAATCCTGAGCGAATTTCTACTCCAAGCAACGCTTACGAAAGCAACTTGGTTTTATTAGGTTTCTATGGTAGAGGTATTTTCTCCATTGCAGACAAATATATCCTGACAGGATCGGTAAGAAGAGATGCTTCTTCCAGATTCTATAACGGTGTTGATTTAAAAAACAACTGGGGAACGTTCTACGCAGCTTCAGGAGCGTGGAAAATCATTAATGAAGATTTCATAAAAGATTCCAATGTTTTTTCTGATTTAAAACTTCGCGCAGGTTGGGGTGAAACAGGACAGCAGGAAGTAGGTGGACCTTACAATTCATTTGCTTCTTACAACGTTTCTGAACCAACTGCTCAATATGGTTTTGGTGACCAGTTCTACTTCATGTACCGTCCAACGCAGTACAACCCGAACCTTACCTGGGAAACTACCGAAACTATTAATGCAGGTTTAGATTTTGGCTTCTGGAACAACAGAATTACAGGATCTTTTGATTGGTTTAAGAAAAACACCAGAGACCTTTTAGCACAGGTTCAGGTTCCTGCAGGTGAATTCAGCAATAAAAACATTAAAAACATCGGTCAGATGGAAACTGACGGATTGGAATTTTTAATCAATGTAACGCCGATTAAAAATGAAAATACCCGATGGGATTTCAGTTTCAACGTTGCGCATTACAACCCGAAAGTAACCAACTTTAATGATGTTGCTGAAGGTTATGTAATTCAGCAAGGTGGAATTTCCGGTGGTGTTGGTAATACCGTTCAGGCACACAGCGTAGGTTATACGCCATTCAGCTTTTACGTATACCAGCAAACTTACGACAATAGCGGAAAACCTTTGGAAGGAGTTTATGTTGACAGAAACGGAGACGGAAAAATTACCGCTTCCGGCGACAAATATTTCTATAAATCCACTACACCAGATGCTACTTTCGGTTTTTCTACAAAATTGGCCTATAAAAACTGGGATTTTTCCACTGCGCTACGCGCGGTTTTAGGCAACTATGTGTATAACAACTTTGCTTCACAGTCCAACGTGCAGAGTATTGCTACCAACGACTATTTACAGAATGTGTCCCGCACGACTGTAAATTACGGTTTCGGAACGCCACAATACTGGAGCGATGCTTTTGTTGAAGATGCTTCATTCCTTAGAATGGATAACGTAACTTTGGGTTACAACTTTGGTCCTGTTTTCGGGCAGAACAGCAACCTGAAAGTGTACGGTATGGCGCAGAATGTATTTGTAGTTACAGATTACTCCGGTGTTGATCCAGAAATTTTTGGAAATATTGATAATGGCTTTTATCAAAGACCAAAAGTATATTCATTAGGATTAAACTTTCAATTTTAATAATTAAGAAAATGAAAAATTTCAGATTAAAAAATATTTCTATAGCACTTGCTATTTTTGGAGCATCTTTTACGGTGAGCTCCTGCATAGATGACTTAAGACAGGAACCCATCACGGAAGTTACTGCAGCGAGTCTTTACAAAAACTTTGATAATTACAAAGGACTTTTGGCAAAACTTTACGGCGGTTTAGCTGTTGGTGGACAAGCCGGAGGTGATGGTAGCGGTGATATTGCAGATATCGATGGTGGATTCTCAAACTACATGAGATTACTTTACATCATGCAGGAAATTACCACTGACGAAGCGGTAATCGGCTGGAATGATGGTACTTTGCCAGAATTCCACAAAATGACCTGGACTCCAACCAACGAGTTCAACAATGCAATGTATTACAGATTGTACACCGAAATCGCTTTTACCAACGAATTCATCAAAAATACAACTGATGAAATGTTGAGCCAAAACGGGATTACGGGTGCTAATTTAGATGAGGCCAAAGCGATGAGAGCGGAAGCAAGATTCTTACGTGCACAGTCTTATTATCATTTATTAGACCTTTACGGAAATGTGCCTTTCGTTGACGAAACAACTTTCGGTACTTTGCCAAAACAAATCGCCAGAAAAGATCTTTTCGCATATGTAGAAAAAGAGTTGAAAACTGCTGAAGAAGGTTTAAAAGCTCCAAAAGCAAATGAATATGGCCGTCTTGATAAAGCCGCTGCATGGACATTGCTTGCAAGATTGTATTTGAACGCAAAAGTATATACCGGTACTGAAAGAAATGCTGAGGTAATTACTTACACTGAAAAAGTAATTAATGCAGGCTATAGTCTTAAAAAACAGGTTATTCAAGTGCCAAATGAAGCAACTCCAGATCCTGACGATAAGATGGATAAAGATATCAGTTATGCAAGTTTATTCCTGGCAGATAACAATGTAAATAATCCTGAAAATATTTTTTCAGTTGTTTATGACGGTTTGAAAACACAAACTAATGGTGGAACAACCTTCATGGTTCACGCCGCGGTTGGTGGTTCAATGAAACCGGCAGATTTCGGTATCAACGGTGGTTGGGGCGGTCTTAGAACGACCAAAGCTTTTGTTCAGAAATTCGAGGCTAGTGACTTAAGAGGTCGTTTCTATACAGACGGTCAGTCTTTAGAAATTAATGACTTAGGAAACTTTAACGATGGTTATGCTTTCATTAAATACAAAAACGTAAAAAGTAACGGAACACCAGGTGCACACGACAACTGGGTGGAAGCTGATTTACCAGTTTACCGTTTGGCAGATGTGTACCTGATGTATGCTGAAGCAGTGTTGAGAGGCGGTGGCGGAAACATGGCAACAGCTGTTTCTTATGTGAATGCACTTCGTAAGAGAGCAAATGCTTCACCGGTAACTTTCATCGATCTAAACTTTATTTTAGATGAAAGATCACGTGAACTTTCTTGGGAAAATACACGTAGAACAGATCTTATCCGTTTTGGTAAATTTACTTCCGCAGCTTACCTGTGGCCTTGGAAAGGTAATGCCAAAGATGGAATTGCAGTAGGTGAGTACAGAAACCTGTTCCCAATCCCGAACAATGATTTGGTAGTTAACCCGAACTTGGTTCAAAATCCTGGTTATTAATATTATAATTTAGAAACAATGAAAAATAATATCTTTAAAAATATATTTTTAGCACTGATGGTGATCTTTGGCCTGGCTTCCTGCCAGGACCGGGATATCATCACGATCGACAACGGAACGTCGGCTACAGTGATGGACCTTTCTACTAGCAGCGTATTCCTGGATAAAAATTTTCCCGGAAATCCTGCGCTTACCGTAACCTGGAAACCTGCTTCGTACAGTGTACCAACAGAAATCAGCTACAAAATTGAGGCGTCTGCGGATGATAAATTTACAAAACCTGTAACTTTAGCTACTGTTGCAAGCTCAGAAAGATCTGCGACCTTTACAGCACTACAGCTGAATGATGCTTCTGCTGCTCTTGGTTTTAAACCTAGTGAAGAAGCAAAAATGTTTTTGCGTGTGATTTCTTATGTTGGACCTGCAGAATCTTTAGCTACAGTTTCTAACGTAACTTCGCTAAAAATTACACCATATGTCTTGACTTACCCAAGCTTCTATCTTGTTGGTGGCGCTTCCTATGTGGGCTGGACTCCAGATAAAGCTCAGGTTTTATACAAGAGCGACAATCTTTCTTACATCTATACCTATTTGAAAGGTGGTGAGAAGTTTAGATTCTTGGGACAATTAGCGTGGGATGGTAAAAATTACGCATTAAACACTGCAGGAACTAAAGCTTCCAACCAATATTTCAACCAGTGGAGCAGCAACCTTTCTGTACCTTCAGGAGATGATGAAAATATTCAATTTACCGGCGAAACAGGTATTTACAAAATTGTGATTAATGCTACACAAGGAGTTCAGACTATTGAAGTGAAACCTTCTGCGATTATGGCGTACGACTTCCCGGAAATTTATTTGGTAGGAAATATTGCCGGAAACGGATGGAATGAAAAAGATCCTGTAGCAATGACTACAGTTGGTGATGGCGTGTATGAATACACCACAACGCTTGGCGCTGATACCGAATTCAAAATTTTAGGTCAGAAATCTTGGGGTGATCTTGATTGGGGTAATATCTCAAAAGACGGAAACTCTGGTTTCATCGGTCCAAAAGGTGACAACGGAAACATCAAGTTCGTAGGCGATGGCGGTTCTTACAAAATTACTGTGAACCTAAAAGCAGGAACCTACACCATTGTGAAGCTTTCTTAAAATCAAAAATTTTAATTAAACAAAATGAAAAATATTTTTAAATTATTAAGCATGCTTCTTCTGCCTTTACTTTTGGTAAATGCGTGTAGAGAAGATGCAGACCGCAACTGGACCTCGCCAGAGCCGTCTTTTAAATTGCACGATACCACTTTGGGCAGCAACGTTCTTTATCCAACTATGGAAAACAATCCATTTGTATTAAGCTGGGACGATGCGGTTTCTGGAAGTGGTTCTTATACGGTTTATCTTTCTTCAACAGCAGATTTTAAAACTAAAGTTGAGCTTGGTAAATCAGAAACCAATACTTTAAAATCAAGCATCGGTGCTTTAAACAAAGCGATGTTAAAAGCAGGTTTAAGCCCATATTCTTCGCAAACAGCTTATGTGCGTGTTGAAAGAGGAACTGAAGTTTCAAACGCAGTTTCTTTCGCGGTAACTACTTATCCTGCAGATGGCCCGATGATTACCAACCCGGCTGCTGGCTCAACTTTGGTTTTGGATGAAACAAAAGCTACTGAAACTGCAACTACCATTAAATGGAATGACTACACCAACTATGGCGTAAAAGTGACTTACCTGGTAGAAATGGCCGGAGCTGATTCTGACGTTTTCTTCCCGTTGGGAACAGTAGAAAATGTTAAAGAATTGCCACTTACGACACTTGCCCTTGATCAGGCAGTTTTAAAAGCAGGTGGGACTGCAAATGTTGCAAGTGATGTGAAAATCCGCGTAACTGCAACTTCGTCTTCACTTGGTGGTACCATCGTAAAAACTTCCGATGTGGTTACTTTTAAAGTTACCCCTTATCAGCTTGAATCATTTATGTACGTGCCTGGAGCTTATCAGGGATGGAGTCCGGACACTGCAGCATCAGTTCGCTCTGCAACCAGCAACGGAATTTATGCAGGTTACATCAACTTTACTTCTCCGAATTCAGAGTTTAAAATTACTCCGGAAAGAAACTGGACAAACAGTTACGGTTCGACCGGCGGAAACAATCTTACTTATAATGGTGGAGGTAATTTGGTAGCACCAAACGTCGGCTGGCAAAAACTTACTGTTAACCTCACCGAAATGACTTACGACTTAACTCCTTATTCTTGGGGAATTATTGGTAGCGCAAGTCCTGGCGGTTGGGATAGTGACACCGATATGGTTTTCAACAGCACCACTCAGAAATGGGAAATTGAAAGCATCGCACTTACAGTAGGTGAAATCAAATTCAGATTGAACAACGCTTGGGAAACCAACTACGGAGACAATGGAAATGACGGAACCCTGGAAAATGGTGGCGCCAACATTCCAATTACGGAAGCAGGTAATTACAAAATTACTTTCGACGAAGAAAACCAGGTGTGGACCAAAACAAAATTGTAAAAATTCACCCTTTTTAACCGAAAAAAAACTGTTGCTTTTGCAGCAGTTTTTTTTATGTTTTTAAAAGATAAAGAAGCCCAAAATAATTGGCTGTTCCTAACATTTTCTCTAAATTTATTGATTCGTAAAATCATTTTGAAATCGCCAATATTAAACCTCTAATAAGCAAAAATAAATCCCGACAGGCGATTCCATAAGTCCATAAAAAAGATAATAACTTCTTATGAAAAATATAAAAATCTCCGCATTTTTCCTTTTGCTGGGAACGCTAAGCCTTAATGCGCAATCACTGAAATCACCCGATGGAAAGTTCGAAATGAATTTCCAGCTGAAAGCCGGCGTGCCGTATTATGATTTGAAATATGACGGCAAAACCGTAGTCGAAGATTCAAAATTAGGTTTAAGACTTTTGCGCGATGGAGACATCCAGTTTGCCTCAGAAATAGAGAGTAAGGATCAAAAAGGTAAAAATTTAGACGCTGGTTTTACCAAAACAGCTGAAAAATTCGATACCAAAAATGAATATTGGGATCCGATTATGGGCGAAAAAAAGTCCTACCTCAATCATTATAATGAGCTCGCGGTGACTTTAAACCAGGCTGAAAACGACCGATATATTGTCGTAAAATTCCGACTATTCAATGACGGTCTCGGTTTCCGCTATGAATTTCCACAGCAGAAAAATCTGAATTATTTCATCATCAAAGAAGAAGATTCTGAAATCGATTTGCCCACAGATATGAAAGCCTGGTGGCTCGCCGGCGATTATGATTCTCAGGAATATCAAACCCAAACCACCAATTTATCCGAAATTCCTGCGAAATGGCCTACTTCTTACGACGGCAATGCATCGCAAACTTTAATAAAAAATGCCGTTCAGACGCCACTAATGTTGAAAAAAGAAGGCAGGGATAAATTGTACATCAATATTGCAGAAGCGGCGGTCATCAATTATCCGGCTTCCAATTTGGAGCTGGACGCGCAAAATTTTAAGTTTAAAACACATTTAACTCCGGACGCGCAGGGGGCAAAAGGATATATTCAAACTCCGGCGGTTTCCCCGTGGCGAACCATCATTGTTTCGCCGAAGGCCGAAGAAGTTTTAGCTTCCAAAATGCTTTTTAACCTCAATGAACCTACCGAGTACAAAGACACTTCTTACATTCACCCGACCAAATATATGGGCGTTTGGTGGGAAATGATTATCGGAAAATCGCAGTGGGCGTATTCTACAGCGAACAACGTTCACATCGGTAAAACCGATTTCACCAAACTGACTCCAAACGGAAACCACGCCGCCAACAATACCAAAGTCAAAGAATATATTGATTTTGCTTCCGCAAACGGTTTCGATGCACTTTTGATCGAAGGCTGGAACACCGGTTGGGAAGACTGGTTCGGTCACAGCAAAGAATTTGTTTTCGATTTCATTACGCCGTATCCCGATTTCGATATTAAAATGCTCAACGATTACGCGCATTCAAAAAATATCAGATTGATGATGCACCACGAAACTTCGGGTTCTGCTACGAATTACGAAAGATGGGCAGACGAAGCGTTCAAATTGATGAATAAATATGGATACGAATCGGTGAAAACTGGCTATGTCGGCAATATTATTCCGCGCGGCGAGCACCATTATTCACAGTGGACGATCAATCATTACCGCAGAATTGCCGAAAAAGCCAATGATTATAAAATCATGGTGAACTCTCACGAATCGGTGCGGCCCTCAGGTTTAAGCAGAACATATCCGAACTGGATCGCTGCAGAAGCTGCGCGCGGAACAGAATTCGAAGCTTTTGGCGGAAATAATCCGGATCACCAGACGATTTTACCGTTCACAAGATTTATCGGCGGACCCATGGATTACACACCGGGAATTTTCCAGACCAAGCTTGATTATTATTTCCCCGGCGACACCAGATTTGTGAAAACCACTTTGGCAAAGCAGCTTGCGCTCTATGTCGTGATGTATTCTCCGTTGCAGATGGCGGCAGATTTACCGGAAAACTACGCGAAACATATGGACGCTTTTCAGTTCATCAAAGATGTCGCGGTGGATTGGGATGATACCAAAATTTTAGCCGCTGAACCGGGAGATTTTATCCATACAGCTAGAAAAGCAAAAGGCAAAGACGAGTGGTATGTTGGGGGAATTACCGACGAAAATGCGCGGAATTTCACTGTAGATTTTTCTTTCCTTCCGAAGGGCAAAAAATACGAAGCCACCGTGTATCAGGACGGTGCTACGGCAGATTACATCAACAATCCGCAGTCTTATAAAATTTACAAAAAAACCGTAACCAGCAAAACCAAGATTCCGGTAAAACTTGCGCGCAGTGGAGGCTATGCGATTTCGGTAAAACCAAAAAATTAGTGCTTTTAAGCCCGAAAATTTCAGCTCCTGAAAATCTCAAAAATTAGCCGCTATTCGGGTGTTTTTTTTGATTTTGCCGAAATGCAACATCAGCTTTTTCAGGAGCTTTTTCCCGCTTTCCGCTGTATCTTTTGCTCCGCTCCGCTTCGCAAAAGGATGCCGCTGCAATCGGGGCTAATGACAACTCGGTGAACATTGGCGCTCGCTTCGCTCGCGCCCCAAAAATAATTACAATGAAGAAAATCGCATTTTTTTGCCTGTTTATCTCGGTATTTTCCTTTGCCCAAATCCAAAAGGTAGAACCCGCCTTTTGGTGGAAAGGCATGAAAAATCCCGAACTCCAGATTATGGTGTATGGGAAAGACATTTCCAAATATTCGGTGGACTTATCCGATAAAATTTCCATCAAAGACCTCACGAAAACCGAAAATCCAAACTACGTTTTCATTACGGTAAACACGGATGAGATTAATTCGCCTACCTTTAAAATCAATTTTAAAGACAAGAATAAAACTGTTTATTCCTACACTTACGAACTGAAAAACCGGAAACCCAACTCCGCGGAGCGAAACTCTTTTACTTCGAAAGACGTCATGTATCTCATCATGCCAGACCGATTTGCAAACGGCGACGAGAAAAACGATTCGCAGAAAAATCTGACCGATAAGCTGAACAGAAACGCACCGAACGGCAGACATGGCGGCGATTTGCGCGGCATCATCAACAACCTTGATTATCTGAAAAATCTTGGTGTTACTGCGCTTTGGTTGACGCCCGCGAATGAAGATAACGAAAAGCAAACTTCATATCACGGCTATGCACAAACCGATTTATATAAAATCGATGGCCGTTACGGCACCAACGAAGAATATCTGGAACTTTCGCGTGAACTTCAGAAACGAGGCATGATGCTTATTCAGGATTATGTCACCAATCACTGGGGAATTTCGCACTGGCTCCTTCAGGATTTACCGACCAAAGACTGGATTCATCAGTTCGCGGATGGTGAAGGAAAATATGGTTTCAAAAGATCGAATTACAGAACAACTTCGCAGTTTGATACCAATGTTGCGGAAATTGATAAAAAAGAAGCGTTAAATGGTTGGTTCGACACCACAATGCCTGATTTAAATCAAAGCAATCCTTTGGTTTTAAAATACTTGATGCAAAACGCGATTTGGTGGATTGAATACGCGGAACTCGGCGGAATGCGCGTAGATACGTATCCGTACAATGATAAAACGGCGATGGCAAAATGGGCGAAAGCGATCACCGATGAATATCCGAAATTCAATATCGTTGGGGAAGCCTGGATGTACAATCCAGCGCATATTTCCTACTGGCAAAAAGACTCAAAAATTGCCGAAATAGACGGATATAATTCCAATCTTCCGTCCGTTATGGATTTTACGTTATACACCGATTTACCCGGCGCGCTGAAAGAAGAGGAAAGCTGGGACAAAGGAATGATTAAAATCTACAATTCTTTCGGCAACGATTTTCTTTATCCGGACATCAATAATATTTTAGTTTTCTTTGAAAATCACGATACCGAAAGGTTTAATGAAATTTTCAACGGCGATGCGCGCTATTACAAAATGGCACTTTCGCTGATCTCCACCGTTCGCGGAATTCCGCAGATTTATTACGGTTCTGAAATTGGGATGCGCGGCGAAAAATCCAAAGGCGATGCCGACATCCGAAGAGATTTCCCTGGCGGCTGGAAAGGCGATCAACAAAATGCTTTCAATCCAAAAACGCAAACCGCGGAACAAAAGGAATTTCACGACTACACCCAAAAACTTTTGAACTGGCGGAAAAATAAAGCAGTTATCCACACCGGAAAAACCAAACATTATATGCCGAAAGAAAAGGTATATGTTTATTTCCGTTACAACGACAATGAAAAAGTAATGGTGGTCATCAATAATAATGAAAAAGACCAGACTTTTGATTTAAGCCGTTTCGTAGAATCATTAAACGGAATCTCCTCCGGAACCGATGTGATTTCCGGAAAAAAATACCCGATTAGCGGCGAAAAAAAATTGACGGTTTCTGGGAAATCTTCTTTAATTTTAGAACTGAAATAATTTCCCAAAATTCAAATCATTAAAATATGAAAAAACAGACCTTACTCGGAATCTTCCTTCTTATTCTCGGATTCTCCGCGACGCTTTCCGCGCAGACAAAAGGCTTCTACGAAAACGTTCAGAAAAAAAATGTTTCCAAAGTTTTAGATGATTTGAACACTTTCGCCGCGATCACTGATTATGAAAAATATTTCGACCTCTATGCCGAAGAATCCACTTTTATCGGCACCGACGCCACCGAAATCTGGAATAAAAAAGAATTCATGGTCTGGGCAAAACCATATTTTGATAAAGGAAAAGCCTGGAATTTCACCTCATTAAAAAGAAATATCACTTTCAGCGCCGATGGAAAATACGCTTGGTTCGATGAACTTTTGGATACGCAGATGAAAATTTGCCGCGGCTCCGGCGTTCTGGAAAAAATCGGTGGAAAATGGAAAATCCGCCAATATGTACTTTCCATGACCGTTCCTAATGACGTTAACGAGCAGGTAACCGCAATAAAAGCGCCCATCGAAGACGCTTTAATAACCGACTTGAAAAAATAATCAGATTTATATTATACCAATATTAATAAAAAAAATATGGCTAAAAGAATAAAACCCAATCTCAGTCTGGCTCAGATCATCAACATGAGTATGGGATTTCTCGGCATCCAGATGGCTTTCGGATTGCAAAATGGGAACGCCAGTAGAATTCTCGCGAACTTCGGTGCTGATGTCCACGAACTTTCCTGGTTTTGGCTCGTGGCACCAATCACCGGACTTTTGGTTCAACCGATTATCGGGCATATGGGCGACAATACCTGGAGTCCGCTTGGGCGTAGAAAACCGTATTTTTTAATTGGTGCCGTGCTTTGCGCTGTCGGACTGGTATTCTTACCGAATGCCGCATCAGTAACCGCGATGATGGGCGCAAGCGTTTTACTTTTAGCAGTTATTTTCCTTGCGATGATGGATGCTTCCATCAACGTCGCAATGGAACCTTTCCGCGCTTTGGTCGGCGATATGCTGCCGAAACATCAGGGAACATTAGGATTTAGCGTTCAGACCATTTTAATTGGAGTTGGTGCCGTAATCGGTTCTGAGATGCCGAACTGGCTCACCAAAATGGGAGTTTCAAATGTTGCGCCGGAAGGTTATGTAGCGGATAACGTGATTTACGCTTTTTACGTCGGCGCTGCTGTATTAATAGCTTCCATTTTATACACGATTCTTTCTACAAAAGAATATTCGCCGCAGGAATTTGCTGATTTCTCTGACGAGGAACCAAGCACAGAAAAATCAAAATTCTCGGATATTTTCAAAGATTTTGCGAAAATTCCGCCTTTAATGAAAAAACTGGGTGCGGTACAGTTTTTCTCCTGGTTTGCGCTTTTCACCATGTGGGTTTTCACCACAAGTGCTTTGGCGACACATCATTTCGGTCTCGCGCCGGACGATACCAAATCTTTAGCTTTCAATAAAGCAGGTGATTTAACCGGACACTTATTCGGCTTGTACAATCTATTTGCGATTCCGTTTGCTTTTCTTTTAACGCCGATTGCAAAAGCCATTGGTAAAAAACAGACGCACGCACTCGCATTATTTTGCGGCGGTTTGGGATTGATTTCCATGTTTTTCATCAAAGACACCGGCATGCTTTGGATTTCTATGGTTGGGCTTGGTTTTGCGTGGGCGAGTATTTTAGCGATGCCTTACGCGATGCTGATTGACGCTATTCCTTTAAGGAAAATGGGCGTTTACATGGGGATTTTCAACTTCTTCATCGTAATTCCGCAAATTGTGAACGGCATTTTTGGTGGACCAATTGTAAAAAACCTTTTCGGAAATATGGCGATTGATTATGTAGTAGTCGGCGGTGTTTGTATGCTGATCGCTGCGGCGGTGACCATGTTTTTAATTAAAAACGATCCGGACGAATCGCCGCAGGAGCTGGAAGAAGAAATTCAGCAGGTTCACTTTTAAAATACAGTAGATATAGATAGTAAGGAACGGGCTTTTGTCCGTTTTTTATTTGCGTTTTAAGGAAATGTAGTTGGATTAAAAAGCAGTTTGTTTTTCCATGATAAAATCTATTTTACTTCTCTCACGCCGCGACTTCAAAATTGGCAACAGGTAATTCCTTAGAAGGAGTAAAAAAAATGCAGACAAAATATGCCCGCTTTAGTGTAGATTTGAATTTCCTACGGTCCCACTGGTTCCTCCGTAACTGTAGATTCTTTTTTGCATTCAGCAGAACAGTGCGAACAGCTACAATTCCCTCCAAATATTTCTGCATTGCATCCGTGTACACATTGAGTTGATGTGCATTTACAAGTTTTCCCTTCACTGATCAATGCTGTTTCATCACCGTTCGTAGAGAAAATATGTGCTACACTTATTCCATTTGTTGATTTTGCTTGTAATACATAAATAGGCTTATTAGCGTCTTTTTCATCCTTTTCGGATTGTGTTAGTTTTCTTAACCTAATATCAGATAATCTTTGATTTTTTTCGAGTCCCGCATCTCTGCTTATTCTGTTAATTATTTGATCACTCGAAATGTCTTTATTTAAATCAGATTTTGTAGTAAATCGATTTGAAAGTGGATTTGCAGTATCAATCTTTTTAAATGCTGTGTTTCTTGCTTCGCAAGAAAATAAAATCATTACCAATAATAATATTGATGAGAAACTTAATAGTGTTTTCATTATAAATAATTTAATTGATTCTTATAGTAAAAATATCAAAAAAATGTTTTATAAATCAAAAACTAAAAGAAAGTTGCTTTTTTTAGCAATTTTTCATATTTGTTTAAAAAAAATAAATTTTAAAATTTATTTTGAGGGAGTGTCAATGTTTTTTAAGGGTAGTGTATTTAAAAAAAAACTGTTATTTTAATAATAAATATGAATTTTTTTAAACTGAAAATTTCTTATCTTAAATCAATGACTGCGAAAGTGTGATATTTTAAATTTGCAGTATTAAATCATCAAATATCACCAATATGACAACAGTATACCACAAATCAGATTCCCGCGGTTTTGCGGATCACGGCTGGTTGAAATCTTACCATACTTTCAGCTTTGCCAATTATTATAATCCGGAACGGATGAATTTCGGCGCCTTGCGCGTTTTAAATGACGATCAGGTCGCGTCTGGAATGGGTTTTGGCGCGCATCCGCACCGCGATATGGAAATAATTTCCATTCCGCTCGAAGGAGATTTGGAACATAAAGATTCCATGGGAACTTCAGCGGTGATCCGAAACGGTGAAATACAGGTGATGAGCGCCGGAACGGGTGTTCAGCACAGCGAGTACAACAAAAATAAAGATGAACTGGTGAAATTTCTGCAGATTTGGGTAGTTCCGAACAAGATGAACGTGACGCCGCGTTACGACCAAATCAGCATTAAAGAAAATGAAAAAATGAATGAATTTCAGCAGATTCTTTCACCAAATGCTGATGACGACGGCGTTTGGATTCATCAGGACGCGTGGTTTAATTTGGGAAAATTCGACCAAATAACCGCCAAAAAATATGATTTGCACAAAGCAGGAAACGGCGTGTACATTTTTGTTTTAAAAGGTTCTGCGAAAGTTGGCGATCAGGTTTTAGAAACACGTGACGGTTTTGGAATTTGGGAAACCGAAAATTTCACCATTGAAGCCGGAGAAAATTCCGAAATTTTAATGATGGAAGTTCCGATGAATTAAAAATCAAAAAGAAGAGCAAAAAAGCAGGAAATTTTTCCTGCTTTTTTTATTTTGATAATGATATATTATTTTTTTATCAGCGCAAATGCCTTGCTGCCAATTTTAAAAACAGGAATGGCGATTAAGCCACCGATAATTCCTGCTAAAGATTCTCTTGCAATCGAGTTCCAATTTGGTAAAAAGTGGTGATGAACCCACCCAATATAATGCACAAAAATTCCGCCTGCAACCAGGATTAACGCGACGGTACCCACCACGCCGAGACCTTTAATAACCCAAGGCAAAGCATTCACCAGGAAATTTCCCATCGAAACCAAAACACCACTTTCGGTTTTGGATTTTTTAATAAGTCGATAGCCGGCATCGTCCATGCGCACGATGAGTGCGACAATTCCGTAGACACCAATTGTGGCGATAATCGCTACAATGGAAACAGTCACTATTTCCACAAGCAGTGGGTTGAACTGTGATTTTAAAGCCTCGTAACCACCTTTTGCAGAAGCTAAAGCGATGATTACTATTTCCAGAGACAGAATGAAATCGGTCGTGACCGCGGATTTTATTTTTGATTTTTCAAGTTCAGCAGCATTTTCGTCGCTTTTCGTCGCTTCTTCAATGACTTCACTACCTTTTTTGCCACGGTGAAAAACGTATTCAATGATTTTTTCAATGCCTTCATATGCCAAATAAAATCCACCGAAAATCAGAATGATATTGATCGCCGGCTCATAAAGCCATTGCAGCAAAAACACCACGGGAATGATGATTAGTTTATTAACGAATGATCCCTGCATAATCTTCATCAAAACCGGAATCTCACGGGATTCCAGAAAGCCTGTTGCCTTTTCCGCATTTACTGCAAGGTCGTCTCCTAAAATCCCGGCAGTTTTTTGAGTTGCTATTTTTGCGGTGACGGCCACGTCGTCCATCAATGCTGCGATATCATCTAAAATTGCGAAAATTCCTGAAGCCATAAAATTTATTTGGAACAAAAATAGAGAATTTTCGAGGGAATTCTTTAAAATTATTTTGTGCAAAGCGGCATTAATCAAAAAATTGTAGGCCGAAATTTCATCATCGATTTAAAAATCATTATTTTCGCAAAACCAAATTTTTAGAAGTGAAAACGCCTCAATTTTATTCACCAAAAGAAATTAACCAAAGTTTTGGAGAGGAAATCGACGCTGAAAAATAATGAAAAGCCGACGGTCAGACTGACTGTCGGCTTTTTTTATTTCGTAACTTTTAATTTTCATTAATCACATTAAACTAAACCATGAGCAACACTTATAAATCCGCCGGCGTAGACAAAGAAGAAGGGTACAAAACCGTAGATAAAATTAAATCGGCTGTCGCCGAAACGCACAATCCGCACGTTTTGAATAATCTCGGAAGCTTCGGTGCTTTTTATGAAATCGCAGGCTACAAAAATCCTGTTTTGGTGAGCGGAACTGATGGAGTAGGAACCAAACTGAAAATTGCACTCGATTCTAAAAAATATGATTCCATTGGCGTTGATTGTTTCGCCATGTGTGCGAACGATATTATCTGCCACGGCGCAAAACCACTGTTTTTCCTTGATTACTTAGCCTGTGGAAAACTCGACGCCGATGTTGCTGCCGAGATCGTGATGGGAATGGTGAAAGCCTGTAAAGACAACAATTGCGCGCTTATCGGTGGTGAAACTGCGGAAATGCCGGGCATGTACAATCCTGGAGATTACGATGTTGCGGGTTTTTGTGTTGGTATCGTAGAAAAAAATCACATTATTGACGGTTCCAAAATTAAAAAAGGCTCTAAAATTATCGCTTTGCCTAGTTCAGGATTCCATTCAAATGGTTTTTCGCTGGTAAGAAAAATTTTCCCGGATTTTAATGAAGAATTTGAAGGCAAACCTTTATATGAAACACTTTTGGAACCGACAAGATTGTATTTCCAGCCCATTCATAAGCTATTGGAAGAGGTGAGAGTAAGCGGAATTGCACACATTACCGGCGGTGGAATTATTGAAAATATTCCCCGAATTATCCCGGAAAATTTGTGCGCAACAATCGATACTTCGAAAATAAAAATTCCTTCCATCATGCTGGAGTTAGAAAAAAGAGGAAATATTGAGCGTATGGAAATGTACGGAACCTTCAATATGGGTGTCGGAATGGTTGTCGTAATCGACGCAGAACACGCCGAAAAAGTCATGAATTTGGTGGATGACGCGTATGAAATTGGAGAAATTACTGAAGGTTCGGAAAAACTCGAACTTATATAAAAAATTGAAAATTTTAGCCATTTAAGCGGCAAATTTTTATGTTTTGTAAAATGAAAAATATTGTTGTTTTAGTTTCCGGCGGCGGCACCAATTTGCAGCGAATAATCGACTGCGTTGAAAGTGGCGAAATTCCTGATGCACAAATCAGTTTGGTGGTGGCGGATCGCGACTGCTTCGGTTTGGAAAGAGCAAAAAAACATCAAATTAAGGCGGAAAAAATTCCGCGCGGAAAAAATTTTTCCGAAGAACTGAAAAAGATTTTACCGGAAAATACCGATTTAATCGTACTTGCAGGTTTTTTATCGATTTTGCCGGCCGAATTTTGCACATCATTTTCGGGGAAAATTATCAATATTCATCCGGCTTTGCTGCCAAAATTTGGCGGAAAAGGAATGTGGGGAAATCACGTTCACGATGCGGTTTTAAAAGCCGGCGAAAAGGAAAGTGGTGCCACGGTGCATTATGTGACGGCTGGCATCGATGAAGGCGAAATTATTCTTCAGAAATCGTTTGAAATTTCTGAAGGTGAAACTTTAGAAACTTTAGCACAGAAAATTCACGATATTGAATTTGAGATTTATCCGAAGGCGATTAATAAAGTTTTAAATTTTCCCCTCTAAAAAGAGGGGTGTCCGAAGGACGGGGTGTGTACAACGTACTTATGGAAAAGAAAACATTAACAAATATAAAAGGAATTGAAATTTATAGAAGAAAAATAGATTTACTTCCAAAAAATAAGGAACTTTTGGCAAGATCAAGAAGTTTGAGAAAGGGATATATTTTGTCGGAAGTGATTTTTTGGAAAGCAGTAAGAAATAAAAATTTTTTTGATATAGATTTTGATCGACAGAGAATAATCGGAAATTATATTGTTGATTTTTATATTAAATCTCCTGGAGTTGTTATAGAGATAGATGGTTCAAGCCATAATGATAAAGAGGAATATGATGATAAGAGACAACAGTTTTTGGAGTCATTAAATTTAAAAGTTTATAAAATTTCCGATTTTAGGATAAAAAATGATTTTGCGAATGTTATGAAAGAATTGGAAGATTATATTATAGTCCATTTTTCCTAACAAAATCTAACACCCCGCCTTCGGCACCCCTCTTTCAAAAGAGGGGAATTGAAAAAGAATAATATCTAATAATTAAGAAAGAAAATGTCAAAAAAACGCGCGCTCATCTCCGTTTCCGATAAATCCGGTCTCGTAGATTTTGCAAAATTTTTAGAAGCTAACAATTACGAACTGATTTCTACGGGCGGAACTTTTAAACATCTGAAAGATGCCGGCTTACATCCAATTCAAATTGACGAAGTCACCAATTTTCCGGAAATGTTAGACGGTCGGGTCAAAACTTTGCACCCGAAAGTGCACGGCGGTTTGCTCGCAGTTCGCGACAATGAAGAGCACATGAAAACCGTTGCGGCACATGAAATTTCCCTAATTGACATGGTCATCGTGAATCTTTATCCATTTTTTGCACATGCGAACACCGATATTTCTCTGGATGAAAAAGTAGAATTTATCGATATCGGCGGTCCTTCAATGTTGCGTTCCGGTGCAAAAAACTTCAAATCTGTAGCGGTGATTACCAATGTTGAAGATTATGAAATCGTCCAGAGAGAAATCGAAGAAAACGGCGACACCACTTTAGAAACCCGAAAAAAATTAGCCGGAAAAGTTTTCAACCTGACTTCAGCTTACGATGCAGCTATTTCTCAAATGCTTTTAGAAGAGGAATATCCGCAATATCTGAACGCTTCTTACCAAAAAGTTTCTGATCTTCGTTATGGTGAAAATCCACATCAAAGTGCCGCTTATTATGTTTCCACAACCGAAAACGGTGCGATGAAAAATTTCGAAATTTTAGGCGGAAAAGAGCTTTCTTTTAACAATCTTCGCGATATGGATCTCTGCTGGAAAGTTGTGAATGAATTCCAAAATGAAATGGCGTGCTGCGCGGTAAAACATTCGACACCCTGCGGAGTTGCTATTGGAAATACGGCGGTAGAAACCTACACCAAAGCGTTCGAGTGCGATCCCGTTTCAATTTTTGGCGGTATTATCGGCATGAATTTCACCGTTGATTTGGCCACAGCAGAAGAACTCAACAAAACTTTCCTCGAAATTGTAATGGCGCCTGATTTTGATGATGATGCGCTTGAACTTTTACAAAAGAAAAAAAATCTACGGATTATCAAGATAAAAAATCTTGTTTCCGATAAACAAACCTGGGTAAAAATAGACGGCGGAATGTTGGTGCAATCAACCGACAGCCAATTTTCGGCAGACATTAAAACTGTTACCGAAGCGCAGCCGACTTCTGAACAGGAAAAAGCACTTCTTTTTGCACAACGCGTTGTAAAATACGTGAAATCCAATGCCATTGTGGTTTCCAACGGTTTTCAGGCACTGGGAATCGGCGGCGGACAGGTGAACCGAATTTGGGCAACACAGCACGCTGTTGAAAGAGCTAAAGAAAAGTTCAGCGGCGACTTGGTTTTAGCTTCCGACGCATTTTTTCCGTTCCGCGATGTGGTAGATTTCTGCGCCAAAGAAGGCATCAAAGCAATCATCCAACCTGGTGGCAGTATGCGCGATGAGGAAAGCATAAAAGCGGCAGACGAATACGGAATTCCGATGCTGCTTACCGGCATGCGTCATTTTCTGCATTGATTTTGCATTAGTCGGAAAACAGAGTTTTTAGGAAGTTTGAAAATGTCTTTCAAATCCCTAAATTTGTTAAATTCAAAAAAAAACAATCAAAAAAATGAAAATATTAATCGTAGGAAACGGCGCCAGAGAATCTGCCATCGCGATGAAGCTGAAAAGCGACCGAAGAATTTCTAAACTGTATTTTGCCAAAGGAAATGCAACTACAGACTTACTGGGACAAAACGTGTATGAAGACAGCATTGAAGGTTTACGCGATTTTGCCATCAAAGAAAGAATAGATCTTACGATTGTAGGGCCGGAAGCGCCTTTAGTGGGCGGAATTGTAGATGAATTTAAACATCACAACCTGAAAATTTTCGGACCGCGTAAAAGAACCGCGGAGCTTGAAGGAAGCAAAGCGTTTTCGAAAAAATTCATGCAGACGCATAACATCAAAACTGCTAAAGCGGTAGTTTTCGATGCTTATCAAGCGGCGATCGATTATGTCCGCGAGCAGCAATTTCCAATTGTCATCAAAGCCAGCGGACTTGCGGGTGGAAAAGGCGTAGTAATCGCCGACGATCTGGCAGAAGCAGAATCTACGATTCACAAATTCATGATCGAAAGAATTTACGGCGACGCCGGAATTCAATTGGTGATCGAGGAATATTTGCGAGGTTTTGAAACTTCAATCATTGCTTTTTCCAACGGCAAAAAACTGTTTCCGTGCATTCCCGTAAAAGATTATAAAAAAGCGGGCAACGGCGATGTAGGTCCTAACACCGGCGGAATGGGAAGTGTAGCCCCAAGCCCGGAATTTACCGCGGAGCATCAGCGCGATTTCGAGGAAAATATTCTAAAACCAACTTTAGAAGGTTTGCAATCTTACAATATTCACTTTAAAGGCTTTATCTTCTTCGGATTGATGGTTACTGCGAACGGCACTTATTTATTAGAATACAACATGCGTCTCGGCGATCCGGAAACGCAGGTGATTATGGCTTTGCTGGAGAATAATCTTTATGATGTCATTATGGACTGCCTCGACGGTAAAGAAATTGAGTTGAAATTCCGCGATGAAAAAGCGGTTTGTCTCGTGATGTGTTCCGGCGGATATCCACGTCAGATCGAAACAGGTTTTGAAATCCGGAATATCGACAAAGTCTCCAACAGCGAAGTTTTATTTGCCGGCGCGCAAATGCGTGGCAACAAAATTGTAACCAGCGGCGGCCGCGTTTTAAGCCTGGTAGCAACCGGCGACACCTACGACGAGGCGCGCAAAAAAGTATATGCGGATGCAAATATAATCCATTACGACTACGAATATTACCGCGAAGACATCGGTAAATTTTAACAGAAAGGCGTGGTTAACCACGTCTTTTTTTAGGAGCCGGGAACCTGCTCTCCGGTACAATTCCTCATTTCGGCGCTCGCTACGCTCGCGCCTCATTCCGGGATTTCCCCTGCGATCAGGGCTAAAAAATTCGCCGTTAAAACAGCAGATTTTTCAAAAATCTTAAAACAGCTGTTTTTAGAAAAAATGGCAAAACAACAGCAAATAAAATTTATTTTTCGAATTTCAATATTATGCAAAACGGAATCATCATCCTCGACTTTGGATCACAATATAATCAACTCATCGGCCGTAGAATTCGCGAGCTTGGCGTCTACTCGGAAGTCTTGCCTTTCAACACGCCTTTAGCCGAAATTTTAGAGCGTCAACCTTCCGGTATCGTACTTTCCGGCGGACCAAGTTCCGTAAACGTGGAAAATGCCAACTTAGTTGAGAAAGCCCTGTTCGAACAAAATATTCCCGTTCTGGGAATTTGCTACGGCATGCAGCTGACCACTCATTTGCTTGGCGGAACCGTAAAAAAAGGCGTGAAAGGCGAATATGGCAAAGCTAAGTTTCAAATCCAAAAATCGAATCGTTTGCTTTCCGGCGTGGGTAGATTTTCCACGGTTTGGATGAGCCACTTCGACGAGGTCGAAACGGTGCCGCCAGGATTTGCCATCAACGGAACCACGGATGTTATCTCCGCGATTTCCGACGAAACAAAAAAAATTTACTGCGTACAGTTTCACCCGGAAGTTTCGCACACCGAAGAAGGTTGGCGCATGATTGAAAATTTTGTTTTTAATATTTGTGAAGCGCCAAAAAACTGGAAACTCACCAATTATATCGACACTGCAATTGCCCAGATTAAAGAAACGGTGGGCAATGAAAAAGTAATTTTAGGACTTTCCGGCGGCGTAGATTCATCCGTTGCGGCGATTTTAATTCACCGCGCTATTGGCGATCAGCTGCAGTGTATTTTCGTTGATACCGGACTTTTACGAAAAGATGAAGGCCGAAAAGTAATGGAAAATTACGGTGAACATTTCAACCTGAAAATCGACATGGTAGACGCCGCCGACCGGTTTTTAGCAAAACTTGAAGGCGTTTCTGATCCTGAAGAAAAACGCAAAATCATCGGTAATGAATTTGTCGCAGTTTTCGATGAAGAATCTCATAAATTCGAAGGTGCTAAATTTTTAGCACAAGGTACTATTTACCCGGATGTTATTGAAAGTCAGTCGGTAAAAGGACCATCCGCCGTGATTAAATCGCATCATAACGTAGGTGGTTTACCGGAACACATGAAACTTCAGCTTTTGGAACCACTGCGCGAACTCTTCAAAGACGAAGTGCGAAAAGTAGGCGAAGAGCTTGGAATTCCGCATCATTTGGTTCACCGTCATCCGTTTCCGGGACCAGGTTTAGGAATCCGGATTTTAGGTGCTGTAGATGCAGAAAAAGTCAGAATTCTTCAGGAAGCGGATGATATTTTCATCGAAGAACTCTACAAAAATAAACTCTACGATACCGTTTCGCAGGCGTTTGTGGTTTTACTTCCCGTAAAATCTGTGGGTGTTATGGGAGATGAACGAACTTATGAATACACGGCTGTGGTGCGTTCTGCGAACACCACCGATTTTATGACCGCAACATGGAGCCGTTTACCGTATGAGTTTTTAGATACCATTTCAAACAGAATTATCAATGAAGTGCGCGGCATCAACCGTGTGACTTACGATATTTCAAGCAAACCGCCGGCAACCATCGAGTGGGAATAAAATTAAAAAATTGGGTAAAAAAAGGGTTAATTTATTTAATCCCTTTTTTTTCTAAACGAACATCAGCAAAAGGTTTTTCAAACTTCAAAGTATCAGAATATTGGTAGCTTTTTACCTGGTTTTTCGGGAAGTTAAATTCCACTTTGAAAGGAACTTTTTCATACGAATTTCCCAGTAAAACAGCGACTGAATCGCCTTTCCAAACTGCATCTTCAATGCGGAAGGAAGGTCCGTAAAAAGCGATTTGCTTTGCTTCTTTTTTGTTTACATCAACCAAAACAATTTGCTGGTCGGCTTCAAAACTCGCGTAACCGTCCGGACCTAAAATCCAGTGATAGCTGTCGATATCGAGGTAATGATCTTTGCTTTCATTAAATATAAAAAACGGCGTGTAGATTTGGTTAAAACCTTTTCCGTTCAGAATTTTTATTGAAGTTTCTCGGTAAGTAATGGGTGAAGTGTCCTGAAGTGTAAATTTTTCCGGTGAAAATGCCGGATTTTTTTCTTTATAATATTGGAACCAATCTGTAGTTTCCAGAAAGTCAGGTTTGGCTTTTTCAGATTTTTCTGTGCTTACGGGTTTTTCGGTTATTTTGGAATTTTCCGTTTTTTCCTGCTTTTCACAGGAAAAAAATATTAAAAATAGGAGCAGAATATAACCTTTCATTCCTCCAAATTACAAAATATTCTAATCCTGCCAAAAAAACTATCTTTGCAAAATGGAAAAAATGACTTTTGCCGATTTTAATCTTCCGGAAAAAATTCTTGATGTTTTAGCAGATTCCAATCTGTTTGAACCGACACCGATTCAAGAGAAAACCATCAGCCCAATTCTGTCGGGCCGCGATGTGATGGGAATTGCGCAAACCGGAACCGGAAAAACTTTGGCATATTTACTTCCTGTTTTGAAAACCTGGAAATACAATAAAACCGGAAATCCTACGGTTCTCATTTTGGTTCCGACACGTGAACTTGTTGTTCAGGTGGCTGGTGTGGTGGAAAATTTAACCCAAAATCTTACCACGCGGGTGATCGGAATCTACGGAGGTAAAAACATCAAAACCCAAAAATTGCTTTTTGAAGATGGCTGCGATATTTTGGTCGGAACGCCGGGACGCGTCATGGATTTGGCCATTGACAACGCCATTTCGCTGAAAGAAGTCAATAAACTGATCATCGATGAATTTGACGAAATGTTGAACTTAGGTTTCAAAGCGCAGCTTACGCACATCTTCGAAATGATGAAGGAAAAAAGACAGAATATTCTTTTTTCAGCAACGATGACTGAAGCGGTTGACGCTTTACTTTATGAATATTTTGCTTCTCCGGTGGAAATTTCTTTAGCAAAATCCGGGACGCCGCTGGAAAAAATCGAGCAAGTTGGCTATAAAGTTGAAAATTTCAACACCAAAATTAATCTGCTTCAACATCTTTTAGAAACAAATGCCGATCTTTCTAAAGTCTTGATTTTCTGCAACAATAAAAAACATGCAGATTATCTTTTCACCAAAATTGATGAATTATTTCCCGGTGAATTTGATGTCATTCACTCGAACAAATCGCAGAATTACCGTCTGAACGCCATGCGCAGTTTTGAATCGCAAAAAGTCCGCGGCTTGATCACAACGGATATTATGGCGCGTGGTTTAGATATTTCAGATATTACGCACGTCATTAATTTCGAAATTCCTGAGGTTCCTGAGCAATATATTCACCGAATCGGTAGAACCGGTCGCGCCGATAAAAATGGTATCGCCATTTCCTTCGTTACGAAAAAAGAAGAAGACCTTTTGTTCGATATCGAGTTTTTGATGGACAGAGCGGTGACGATGCTTGATTTCCCGGCAGGCGTCAAAATCAATCCGGTGAAAATCGCGTCAGAAAAAGATGAAATCGTGATGAAAAATGCGCACACCGTGAAATTAGAAGAAGGTGGCGGCGCTTTTCACGAGAAAAAAGATAAAAATAAGAAGGAAAACTGGGGTGGTCCTCACGCCAGAAAAGCTCCGAAAAAAATAGGCGCGAACCGCGCACACGAAAAAGCGAAATCCAAAGCCAAAAGAAAAAAATAAACTTTTGAGTTTGGATTTCAGCTGAAATTTATTTCCAAAAAATATCGTCGTACTCGGGTTCTTTCAGTTCGGGATAATCCATTTCAAGCAGATTTTTTAGCTGCTCGTCTGTGGCTTGCTTTTCGATTTCGGGGAAAATTTGTCTTTCCTCAGTTCTGATATGGAGTTCGAGCAAAGCCCGGAATTTTTCAATTTCTTCACTCGTAGAAAAACCTTTATCAATCATCTCATGAAAAGTTTCGTGTTGTTCCATGGCTTCTTTAATCATCGGATGATCGTAGCCCAAAACTTTAAAAATGGATTCTTCCTCTTCAGCAAAGTGTGGTTTTAAATTCTGCTGATAAAAAAGCTGAATGTATTTTTCCATTCTTTCCACGGAAATTTCTCTTTTTAAACCTTCTTTAAGTTTCCAGCAGAGCAGTAAGCCAAAATGGTGATCGCGACTGAGTTGAACCAAAGCTTCGTGTCTTTTCATAAGTACTTTTGTTATAAATTTTGAAAAAATTTGCCCTTAAAGCGGCATTTTTTTTGAAAAAAAAAGGTCAAAATGCGCCCAATTTTTTTCATCAATGAAATTGCATTTCTGAAAAATTAGCCGCTAAAAGGCCGAATTTTTCAGTTCTTTAAAAGTACCAAAATTTTAAGACTTCTTAATCCTTAAGCAGGAAAGATTTGTCAGGTGAAATCTTAAAACAAAAAAACGCCCTTAAAAGGACGTTTTTTTTATATTTCAAATCTTGAATTAATATCTGTAATATTCCGGTTTGAAAGGACCGTCAACCGTAACACCAATATAATCAGCTTGTTCCTGAGTTAAAGTTTCCAGTTCCACGCCCAATCTTTTCAGGTGTAAAGCGGCAACTTTTTCATCCAAATGTTTCGGCAAAGTATACACTGCATTTTCGTATGCATCGTTGTTTGTCCACAATTCGATTTGTGCTAAAGTCTGGTTGGTGAAAGAGTTACTCATCACAAAACTTGGGTGACCAGTCGCGCAACCGAGGTTCACCAAACGGCCTTCTGCCAAAACGATGATTTCTTTACCATCGATATTGTAAACGTCAACCTGTGGTTTCACTTCGTATTTGGTATCGCCGTAATTTTTATTCAACCAAGCCATATCAAGCTCATTATCGAAATGCCCGATGTTACAAACGATGGTTTTGTCTTTCATTTTTTTGAAATGCTCCGCCTGAACGATATTGTAATTTCCGGTGGTGGTGATTACGATATCTGCATTTTCAACAACAGTATCCAATTTTTTCACTTCATAACCTTCCATAGCCGCCTGTAATGCGCAAATTGGATCGATTTCAGTTACGGTAACAATTGAACCTGCGCCACGGAAAGAAGCAGCAGTTCCTTTACCCACATCGCCGTATCCGCATACTACAACGCGTTTTCCTGCCAACATCACATCGGTAGCACGACGAATCGCGTCCACCGCAGATTCTCTACAACCGTATTTGTTATCGAATTTTGATTTTGTTACGGAATCGTTCACGTTGATTGCCGGCATTACCAAAGTTCCATTTTTCATTCTTTCGTACAATCTGTGAACTCCCGTTGTGGTTTCTTCAGAAAGACCTTTAATTTCCGCCGTTAATTCCGGATATTTATCGAAAACGAGATTTGTTAAATCTCCACCGTCGTCCAAAATTAGGTTTAATGGTTTTCGGTCTTCACCGAAAAATACGGTTTGTTCGATGCACCATTCAAATTCTTCTTCAGTCATTCCTTTCCAGGCGTAAACCGGGATTCCTGCTGCTGCAATCGCCGCTGCTGCGTGATCCTGAGTGGAAAAAATGTTACATGAAGACCAAGTTACATCTGCACCCAAAGCCACCAAAGTTTCGATTAAAACCGCAGTTTGGATGGTCATGTGAAGACAGCCTGCGATACGGGCGCCTTTTAATGGCTGGCTTGGGCCATATTCTTCACGAATTGCCATTAAACCGGGCATTTCTGCTTCGGCAAGTTGAATTTCCTTGCGGCCGTAATCTGCTAAAGAAATGTCCTTAACTTTATAAGGGAGGTATTGTGTTTTGCTTTCCATCTAATTGAAATAATTTTTGCAAATTTACAAACTAAATCCTGCACAACAAAATATGCCGCTGTACCGAGATTTTTCCGATGAAAAGGCAACCATTCTGCTATGGAAATTCGACGAAGGAGAAAAGCTTGACCCGCATCAGCTTCTGGAAAAGGAAAATTTCGAAAAAGTAAAAGATTATCACCCGATAAAACTAAAGGAACTTTTGCTGGTACGCAAAATTTTAAAATCCATTTTACCTGATCACCAAATTCTTTATAAAGACCGCGAGCCTTTTCTTTCGCCGGCAGATTATGAAATTTCCGTAACACACTCTTTTCCGTTTGCCGCGCTGGCAATTTCTAAAGAAAAAATTGGTATTGATATTGAGCCTTTTCATGACAAAATCGTGCGCATTAAAAACAAGTTTATCCAGCCGGAGGAAATGCATTTCATTGAAAAAGAAAAGGAAACCGCTTATTTAACCGTGATTTGGTCGTTGAAGGAAAGTCTGTACAAAATTCATCACTCCAACTACTGGTCGTTGAAAAAACATTATGAAGTGAAACCTTTCAGACTGGATTTTCCGTACAATATTCAATGTCGCGTACACGATGACACCGTTTCGGATTTATTTGAAGCGCGCGTGGAATTTTTCGAAAATTACTGCATCACCATTGTGGTCTGAGGTTCAATCTCAAGTTTTTCCACCACTTTTCGCTGTTCTTTCGCGACATCGTAGATGAGTTCCAGTATTTCTTTCAGGTTTTTTAGTTCGGTTAAATGCGTAATTCTGCCGGGATCACGTCGGTCGAAAAATTCGTTCTCGTGAAGCTCTTTTTTTCGGTTTTCTAAAAGATGTTCTACCGTGTCGTTAGGTTCCAGTTTGCTTTCTTCAAGGATGGTTCGGTCGGCATTTTTCTGTTCCAGTAAAAGATTTATTCTGCTCAGTTCGGCAGAAATTTTTAAATCCCAGCTTTCAAAATCAATTTCGGGATATTTTTTCGCGGTTTCGGAATATTGCGAAAAAGAGGCGATATAGGCGGTAATAAGATGCGAAGTGATGACAAACTGATGAAGTTGCTCGAGTTTTTTCTGCTGGTTTTTCGGATCAGAAATCATGCGCTGAAAGTTGTCCGATAAATTGGCCAAATCGATCATCGCATATTTCCGGGAAAGTTTGTAGTCCTGCACATTCGTTTTTTCATGTAGAAAATACGCCATCGCCGCCGAAAAATATTTTTGGTTGCTGGTGGCAGATCTTTTCATAAAATCCAGATTTTTGGTATGTTCCCAAACGGGCAGAACAAAATAGGAAACCAAGTACGCAACAATTCCGGCAATTGCAGTATCCAGAATTCGGTCTTTAAAAATGCCGTTCAGGTTTCCGGGATTTAAAATATTAAAGGCGAGAAATATATAAATCGTCATGAAAAATACGGCCCAGGAATATTTGGTTTTTAAAAAAGTGAAACACAAAATCATCGTCAATAAAAAAAGGAAAAAAAGGGCCTTTTGGTTCGGAATAAAATACAATATCCCGTAGGCAACAACGGCGCCTGCGACCGTTCCGTATAATCTGAGGAGATTTCGGTGTTTGGTTGTCGCATAGGCGGGGCGCAAAATTGCCACAATTGTTATAAAAACCCAATACGAGTGCCCGATGCCCAGAAACTGCAGCTGCGAAATGAAATATCCAACCACCAAAGCCACCGTAACGCGTACGGCGTGGCGAAAGTGAGAAGATTTTAATGAAATGTTTGCCAGTAAAACTTTGAAGTTCAGTTTTTCTTCCTTGGTGACGAATTTCTGATAATCCAAACCGGTAGACAAACTTTTCGCAAGTTTGATGTCCTGGCTGAAAACCCTGTAGATGGTTTTAATATCATCTGAAATGCCGGTAATTCTATTCAAAATCAAGCGTAGCGTCATAAAATCTTCCAGCGTGTCGGGATTTAATTTGCTGTTCCGCAGGTTGAAATATTCATTGTAAATATTTTCGAGCAACTCATCAATATTCCTCAAAGGTTTTGCGCGCCCGCCGCTCTGTAAGGCAATTCCGATATTGGCAATTTCTTCGGCCAGTTTTTCGAGGTATTCGCCGAGGGACAGTAAAAAACCTGAAGCGCCAAAATTCTCCTGAACCTTGCGGTAATCGCTTTCGGAGGTCATGAGCTTTTCGTGCAGGTCTATGGAATTTAAAAACATCAGCATCAATAAGCGGCTGGTTGTGGTGGACTCATTGACGATTTTACGGGTTTTGAAAACGGTTTCCCGCGTTTCCTCCTGAAGATTTTTAATGGAAATCTGTTGTGAAATAATTTGCGCATACAGCTGGTCGTAATTGGGATCTTTCAGATAAAATTTTGATTTTAAAGAAAGATATTTTGCCAGTTCCAGATAATTTTCGCCGATCATTTGCCCTGCCAGTTTGTAAGGCTGAATTTTTGAAACCAAAAGGAAAATCAAAAAATAGCACACGGAACCAGCCAAAAAAATCAGCGAACTTTTGACAATATTATCACCGGTTAAATGTCCGTCGATAAAAATCCCCAGAACCACCAGCGAAAGCGCGCCGACCGCTGCCAGCCTTTGACCATAGACGCCGATCATGGTAAAAAATATTCCGAAAATGATAATTTCCGGGTAAATGAGGATCGGGATATTTTTAATTAAACTCGCAACTACCGAAACGATGAAGAAGGAGATAATTGCTAAAATTAGGGCATTTCTGCGCCGAATAAATGGCCCTGCCTGATCAGTGAGTCCCACAAAACTGGTGGCCAGTGGAAACAGAAAATATTCTTTTAGTAAACCGAAATGTGCCAAAATAAGACTTGGTAAAACTATAGCAAACGAAATGCGCACTGCCGAATAAATGGACTGGCTGGTAGCAAATTTTTTAAGTTCCGTGGCGTAGTTCATAACACAAATTTACTCTTTTAAGTCATAAAAAAAGCCCCGTTTTCTGGAGCTTTTTATTATTTAAATTTTAATTTTTAGTAATCTGAATTCGAGGAAGGTTCGCCAATATTCCAGGTGAGTCCAAACCGCAGGGTATTATCGAGCGCGGAATTTACTTTGGAAGTATTGATAAGGTAAGACATGTCCAAACCGAAAGACTGGTATTTCAAACCAATACCAACCGTCGCGTACTGGCGACCGCCCTGTTCGGGACTTTCCTGGAAATAACCGGTACGTAAAGCGAAAGCATTATCATATTCATATTCCAAAGCGCCGCTGATCATGGTGCTTTTTGGGTTGCTGAAAGAATTGCCGATTCCTTCGATCACACCAACATTGGGAACATTTCCTGTTTCATCTGGTCCGGGAACAAGCAATTTTGAAGCTTCAACGCTTACGCCAACACGGTTCAAATCATCGATATATACGTCGTAACCGGCACCTAACCTTGCCATTGTCGGAAGGTAAGATCTGGATTCTTCATCACCGGTATAGTCGAGTCGGGGGCCTAAATTCTGAATGGCGAAACCACCGCGTGCGCGACCTTCATAATCGCCGAAAGACGGATGTTTACGGCCCTCGTAATATCCGGAAACATCTACCGCAAAAGAGTTTGCAGGTTTCAAAGTGTTGTCAGAACCGATTCCGCCGGATAAATCGGAGCGGATGTATCGTCCGGTAACAGCCATTGAATAGGTGTCTGATAATTTTAAACCATAAGCTACATCAAATGAGAATTCATTTGGTTTGATGGTTCCTCCCTGCTGAATTTCACCACCGACATAACTGGTTAAATCTACCGAGCCCATATTGAAGTAGTAGATACTTGCAGAAATGGTAGATCGTTCTTCTTCACCCAAAAATTGGTGATAAGCGCCATATAACAGAAAGACGTCGTTGGTAAGTTTGTTCAGATAAGGCGTATAGGTTACTGCAATTGCGGAAGTGGTATTGCTGAAGGGATATTTTGCGGCATTCCAGAACTGCGAAAAAGCATCACTGGTCGTAGCCACCCCCTGATCTCCCATACCTCCGGCGCGCGCGTCGGGCGAAATGCGAAGGAAAGGGGCGCCGGTAAGTACCGGTTGAATTCTACTGATCTCCTGCCCGAAAGTTAACATTCCCATCCCCAATCCCAAGGTTAGGAAAGCTTTTGTAGTTATTTTCATATAGTTTATTTTTAAATGTCTGTTCTTTATTTTAGTAACACCATCTTTTCCACGGCGGTGGCACTGCCTTTACATTTGTCCTGATTTTGGCTGCGCGCGAAAATTTTAAATATATACGTTCCTTTTCCCACGGCATCACCAAAGTCATCGCGTCCGTCCCATTCAATTGCTGTTCGCGGTGTGCGGAAGCCCTGTAAGAATGGTTCCGCTGACACCACGCTACTCAAAGTTCGGACCAATTTTCCGGTTATAGTGTAAATCTGCACATTTACGTCCAACAAATCGTCACAATTGTGTTCAAACTGAACATAGGTTTTGTTGGTGAAAGGATTTGGCCAGTTTAAAAGCTTGTTAACCACCAGTTTTTGGTCGGCTTCATCCTTAACTATAAAGTTTAACGTGGTGGTGGTAGAATTATTGTTGATGTCCCACACTTTGAAGGTGATCTGATGATTTCCCGGTTCCAAATTTCTGAAAGGGTAACTTACATTCCCTTTCTGGTAGTCCGAAAGCGACGGGTTTGAACAGCCGTTTCCGTCCCCCGAAAAATAGAAATCGTTTAAAACCACGGTTTCAATTACTTTACCATCAAGAATTACAGTTACATCATGTCCAATTCCGGCACCGGTAGAATTTATTCCAGTATTATCGGTGACACATGCTAAAAAAAGCGGGTTTTGATCAGTTATTCCGCCATCAGCGAAATTGGTGTTATTCATAAACAAGCGTACTTTGGGCGCTTCCTGATCATTAATGCCTTCCGGGTTTATGCCGCCAATTTTTTGCGTTTGATTTTGGAAAACATCAAACTGTTTGTTGTCTGCATACACCAGCATTCTGCCGTTTCCATCTTCGTAGTTGATGTCCTTCGGCACATAAAATTCCACGCTAAAAGCACCATTTTTTGCAATTCCTGAAGATTTCACAATCGGGCTGCCTTCTTCGGTATACGTAAGAACCGGTGTTAAAAGTGGGTTGCCGTCATTGTTCAGGGTTTTCTTCTGAAGTCTTTTATCAAAAATATTTACCGCAACTCTGCCGTTGAAATTGGTGTCGATGGTACCGTCGGCTTTCTTTACATGACCGTTAATTTTAACAAAATCCAGTGCCCGAATTTTATCTTTCACCGGCGAATCCATATTGTCAATGGAAATCAATCTTTCAGGCCGGCTTAATTTGGAGGCCGGATCGCCCAGGAAATTTACTTTTAAATGGTCTGATGATGGGCCTTTTTCAATTTTTGCCTGTAAAAAAGAATCACCTAAATTTATAAAATCGTCGTTTTTAAGCTCGAAAATGTGTTTGGTGAATATCGTGGTAAACTCTTCACCATAGTTCACCCCAATCGCACGGCTGGAGGTGATCATGGTAGCCGCGCCTCCGCGCTTTAATTTTATAACCTGTTCACCCGCGGAAAAAGTTCCCGGATCGTCCCAAAGTGTAAACTCGCACGTGATGGTAGAAACCAGCGGGAAGCGCGAATATACATTATTAAAGTTGCTGAAATTCTGAATTTGATCGATGGTTAAAACGCGTTCCTGCGCCCAGCCATTAATACCGCCATGACCAAAGTAGAACAGATAAAGACTGTTGCCCACATCGTTGGAAATTGCCTGGTTTACCTGTGGATAACGTTGGCCGCCCGCAGAATTTTCAGCCGGAAAAGCGTCCAAATATAATTTTCGAACATTATATTCGCTGCGCAGGTCTTTTTCGAAAACGTTTACCAAAGATGCATTCATGGTGTTGTGAAACGGCCTTCCATTGTCCGCATCATCATCCACCACAAAATCCAGTTTCATCCGCCATTCACCAAACGGTGAAGACTGGCCGGGTAGTGCATTTTTATAAGCCAAAGTTTTATCGATTAAAAGCTGTGCTTCGGCAACATTTGCTGCGGGAAGGCGTCCAATGGGCAAATCGGGAAGTGTGGCCGAGAGTGAAGTAGATGCCGCCACTTGCGGGTTCGTCATCACAAAATAATCGTCGGTAACAAAGGAATCCGAATAATTTCCGCTTTCTTCGCTCTGATAACTTGGGACAATATCTGATCCAGGATAGATTTTACCCCGGAAATCAAACGATGTGTCGCCCAGCAAGAAAACATATTTCAGTTTTTTTCCGGCATTCAGCTTCGTGATAAAATCCCGGATCCCGGTGATGTCTTTGCTTCCGCTGCTGAACTCGTTGTACACCTTATTAATATCAACCACCGAAACATTATATTTTCCTTCGTAGGTTTTTGCTAAACGTTGCGCCTGTGCCATCATTTCCGGCACCGTAAGCATTAAATAGTCAACATTTTGCAGACTTGCTAAATCCTGGTTTTCAACCTTTCCTACAAAAAAAGGGCTAAATGCCTCGGAATTTTTGAAAGCTACGAACTCATTTGAAAACTGAGCATTTCCCGCGGTGAAACCAAAAATAAAATTCGAACCTGTTCCTTTGTTTGTTTTTTTAACTGCGTTGGTGATATCGGAAACGTCCCAAACCTGATCAACAGAACTTGCATCGGACAGGTTGAAGGTGTACTTTTTTCCACTTCCGGCTTCAATATCGAAGCTGCGGAAATTCATTTGGGTATTGTTAAATTTTAAATCTTCTTTGTACTGAATTTCGGCATAGTCGAAGTAAAATTTACCGTTGGGATTGCTTGAAGTGTCCGGTGTATAATTAAAATTTAACTGGTTGCCCTGCAGGTTGGTGACTGTTCCGGAGTAAATGATGGGTGCGAACTGTCTTTTGTCGCTGGACGCAAGCGAAAAGGAACGCTCATTCTGGTTATTCAGGTTGATGGAAATTTTATTTCCCGGCGACTGAAAACCGATGACGCGGCTGCGGTATTTAATTACATCGGTCGGCTGGATGGGTGAGTTGGTGGTAAAGCTCACCGATTTATTTCCACTAAAAGCATCGCCGGTCCATATGCGTCCGATTTTCATCAGGTTGAATTTTTCTTCGTTGAGGTATTGAAATGCATCATACCGCGAAATAGTTTCACCACCTAATTCTTCATTGGAAATTTGAACCCTATTGCCCGCGCCTTTATCAAAGTTGATATAATAATAGGCGTAGTCTTCATAAATATTTACGACGTTTGCGGAAGCGTCGGTGCGCGTTTCAATGCGTTTGTTTGCATTGTAAGCGGCGTTAGGTGAAGTTTTATACAGGTTGAAACCATGTGGCCCCTGTGCATAAAAAAGCGCAAAATCTTCTTCGTTCCAAACACCATCACTTTCCCCGACCACCTGGATGGCATTTTCCTGCAGTCCATCGTATCGGAAATCGCGGTTGTTTTCGGGTGACATCACTCCGCCGTTGCCGTAAATCCGGAAATTTTTGGGATTAAAAGAGGAAATATTAATGCCGTTGTCGCGCAGAAATTTCGAGGTGATTTTAAAAATCCCCGATTTATCCACTTTAATTTTAAAAAATACACCGGATTTGAGCGGGTTTTCTGTATTTAAAAAATTTGCCGCTGTAACGGCATATTTTTCGCTATTGGCTTCCTCAGTGATTTGAAAAGAAGTGAGGCGGTAAATATTTCCATTTTCAAACTTTAAAGTTTCTACCCGAAAATTTGTAGTTTTCTCCTGAGAATAGGGGTTTGTGTAGAAGCTGGTTTCAAATTTATTTTCAGTGGGCAAACTGTAATACTGCAGGTCATACAGTTCTTTGGCGGGAATTTTTTCCCACGAAAGATTGGTGATTTTTTTAGTTGTTCCGGTAGAAGGTTGTGTAAGGCGGTAAGCGATGCTTCCGTTTTCGTAGGAAAAACCCGAACCGCTAAAAAAAGGAACAGTGAATTTTTCTGTACCGTAATCCAGAACGGTAGTTCCGGACCAGTTAACGGAAATTGTTTGAGCAAAAACAGCAATGTTGGATGAAATGAAGAGAAAAAAGAGGATAAAGCGTTTCATTAACTGTTTGTTTACTTGCCACAAATTAAACAAAAATATATAAATACTAAGTAGATACAATAAAAATTATTTGTTTGCGTTTTTCCAAAAAAAGCAATTGATAATTTGATTTATTAGATAATTTCTATTTTCTTTGTGCTTTGATTAATTTATAATGGACTATGAATAAAATAAAGTTGTTTTCATTAATAGCGATTACTTCTACAATGCTGTTAGTAAGCTGCGGTGGCGGCACTAAAAGTGGCGGTGGAACTAAACGTTTTATCAGCAAAACAGGCTGGAAACCCAACGATCAGAAAGGTTGGTTTTTCACCGGCAAACAACAAAAACAGAAAGGTTGGCCAGGAATGGTGTACGTGGAAGGAGGTACCTTCACCATGGGCCTCGTGAAAGACGACGTATTGCACGATTGGAATAACACTCCAAAAAGAATGCAGGTAAGCTCTTTCTTCATTGGCGAAACCGAAATTACGAACTACGAATACAGAGAATATACCACCTGGTTGAAGTTTGTGTTCCCACCGTCTGACCCAAGTTATAAAGATATCTACGCAGGTGCTTTGCCTGATACTTTGGTTTGGAATAACGAACTTTCCAGAAACGATTTTGCAGAAACTTATTTCCGTTCACCGGAATTTGATTACTATCCGGTTGTCGGAGTGTCATGGTTACAGGCTTCGAGATACTGTGACTGGTTAACTGATCGTGCTGCAGAAAAAACTTTGATGGACCAAGGTATTATTTCTAAAGATTTATATGAAAACGACGCCAATAACCAAGGTTCTACCGCTTTCAATATTGATAAATTTAAAAGCAGCGATCCGGAAATGGATGCTTACCTGAACCAGGAAAGACTGAAACAAAAAACAGGTATTAAAACCAGCAATGAGCGAATTTTAGCTGCTAACAGAAACGCAAACTCAGGTGTTGTTACTAAATTCCGTTTACCTACGGAAGTAGAGTGGGAATTTGCCGCTCTGGGAATGCAGAAAGAAAGAGAATATAACCTTTATACCAACAAGCAGCCGGAAATTCAGCAGCTAAAAGGTAAAAAAGGAAGAAACAGAGGAATGTACCTTGAAAACTTCAAACAGGGACGTGGTGATTATTCAGGTGTGGCCGGTTGGAAAAACGATGGTTCTCCTACAACCGCTGATGTTAAACAATATCCTTCCAATAATTTAGGTATCTACGGTATGTTCGGTAACGTTTCTGAATGGACTGCCGATGTGTACAGACCAATTATCGATGAGGAAGCCAGCGACTTTAACTACTTCAGAGGGAATGTTACCCGCCAGGTGGTGAAAAACGAAGATGGAACCATTAAGAAAATCGAAGAACCGAAATTTGATACTTTAGCTGATGGCAGATTAATCTATAGAGGTTTGCCGGGTGCTTTTGAAAGAGAAGTTGTTGCTGATAACAAAAGCTTCAGAGACGGTGATTTCCAGTCTTCACTGGATGCAGGTTACGGTCGTGCTGAAGACAGTTCAACAGCTGGATACAATATGTACAACGCACCGCGCAAACGCTTCTTTGTTGATGACCGCGGCCGTGTTATCGTAGAAAAAGACGATAAGCAGAGAACTACAGGCGTTTCTAACGACGTACGTGTTGTAAAAGGTGGGTCTTGGCTGGATGCAGCGTACTGGTTGGATCCGGGACAAAGACGATACAGAGATGAATCTAAAGCCTATGGTTGGATTGGTTTCCGTGTAGCGCAGGATGCTAAATCTACTCCGAAAGGAAGAACAAAACGATAAAAAATTCTTTATTTATATAATCCCTCTGTTTTACAGAGGGATTTTTTTTATTTTTGTGCCCTATGAATGCAGTCTCTTTTTACCCGTTATTTTTACATTGCAACAAAGTTACCATCGACAGCAGAAATATCGAGCTAAATGACCTTTTTTTTGCTTTTTCCGGGGAGACCTACAATGCGGCGCTAAAGGCGGAAGAAAGCATTCAGAAAGGCGCACTGGCGGTGATTGTAGAAGATGAAAAGTATGCAGATGCTGAAAAAAATATTTTCTATGTTCCGTCCACGCTTCAGTTCCTGCAGGAATTAGCCGTTTACCACAGAAACCAGCTTAAAATTCCGGTCATTGGATTAACCGGAAGTAACGGTAAAACTACCACCAAAGAGCTCATTCACGCTGTGCTCTCGCAAAAGTTTAATGTACAGTACACTTCAGGCAATCTCAATAATCATATCGGCGTTCCGCTAACGCTGCTTTCTATTAAACCGGAGCATGAAATGGCAGTCATTGAAATGGGCGCAAACCATCAAAAAGAAATTGAATTTCTGTGTATCCTGGCGCAGCCAAATATAGGGTATATTACCAACTTTGGTAAAGCACATTTGGAAGGTTTTGGCGGTTTTGAAGGTGTAATTAAAGGAAAATCTGAGTTGTATTCCTATTTAAAATCGGAAAATCAAACCATTCTGGTTAATGAAAAAGATGCTTTACAGAAGGAAAAAACAGGTGATTACGAGCCGAAAATTACCTTCGGCTTAGAAACTTCCGACTACTATTTCGAACCATATTCGTCCAATAATTTCGTCGGTTTTAAGTATGGTGAAGACACGCTGCTTTCCCAGCTGACGGGCGATTATAACTTTACCAATCTGTGCGCGGCGGTAGCTTTAGGTTTTCATTTCGGCGTAGATTTCAACCAGATAAAAATCGCTATAGAAAATTATACACCGACCAACATGCGTTCGCAGATTGTGGAGAAAAACGGTAAAATTCTGGTTTTGGACACCTATAACGCGAACCCAAGTTCAATGGTGGAATCGCTGAAAAATTTCGCAAAATTCACAGGTTCAAAAACAATTATTATTGGCGATATGCTGGAATTGGGTGAGGAATCAGCCGCTGAGCACGCTAAAATTTTAGAGCTTGCGGAAAGCCTTAAATTTAATAAAATTATTACGGTGGGTCCTATTTTTAAAGCCATAAATACAAGCGGAAATGCTTATATCAATGCAGCTGAATTAAGCGAAAATCTAAAAAAATCGCCAATTATCTCGGAAAATATTTTACTTAAAGGTTCCCGCGGGATCGCGTTAGAAAAAGTGCTGGATTTTATCGTTTAAGATAAGCTCCAGTACTGGTTGATAATCAATTTGATGTTCTGGAAGGTATTTCCCCAAACGGTATTTTTTATTTCTTCTTCATTTTTCCAGCAGACTTCAGAAATTCCCTCTTCCGTTTGCGGAACAGGTGCTTTGTCGCCAACGTATTCCACTGAAAACCAATAGGTTGTTTTTAGAATTCGGTCGCCATTGCGTTCGGTGTAAATGTGGAAAGTGGTGTTCAGGAATTCTTCCAAGATTAGCTCTTTCAATCCGGTTTCTTCTTCAATCTCGCGCAGTGCTGCCTGTTCCAGAGATTCACCTGTCTCAATTTTGCCTTTAGCCAAATCCCATTTCCCCAGGCGTCGGATAAATAAAATTTCGCCTTTGCTGTTGTGAACGATTCCGCCTGCCGCTTCTATCACCTTGAACATATGCGTAAAATCTTCCCAGATTTCCTCAATCTCGTCGCCGTAAATATTCAGTTCCGGACATGAGGTGTTTTCCAGCAGATCCACCGCAATCTCAAGGGTTGCAAAGCCCTCAAATCTTAACTTTTTTTCAATATCGCCCGGATATTTACTAATCGTTAATTTTTTTTCATTCACAAAAACTTTATACATTTGTAAGGCTTTAATAATACAAAAATATAAAAATGAATTTAGAAGGACGTAAGATCATTGTAAATAAATCTGCCGCCGAATTGGTGCAAATGCTAAAAAATCCTGAGGATTACCGCAGCTTAATGCCGGAAACTTTGCAGAATTTTGAAGCGCGCGAAGACGGCTTTAAATTCGGTCTCAAAGGAATGCCGGAAATCGCTTTGAAAATTGATGAAGTAAGCGAAAAGCAGGTGGTTTTAAAATCGGCAAGTTCCAGCCTGGATTTTGCTTTAACCGGCGCCATGAACGCTATTAACGAAAACCAAACCGAAGTGCAGCTTTTATTTGAAGGGAAATTCAATCCTTTTATCAAAATGATGGTGGAAAAACCATTGAAAAATTTCATTGGAACCTTAACCGATAATTTGGAGAAAATGTAAAAAAACCAAATATAAAAGCCTCAAAAAAATAACCTGTTTTTTTGAGGTTTTTTTTAATTTGTATAGCTTGAAAAAGCTTCTTCCAGACTGGAATATTTTCCTTTGAACTCATCAATCGAAGAATCCTGGATGATTTGTCCTTGATGAATTAAAATTACGCGCGAGCACAGCGCTTCCACTTCCTGCATAATGTGCGTGGATAAAATCACCGTTTTTTCCTGTCCGATTTCTTTAATAACATTCCGTATGTCGATAATCTGGTTCGGGTCCAAACCGTTCGTCGGTTCATCTAAAATCAGCAAATCAGGGGAATGTAAAATCGCCTGCGCGAGACCCACTCTTTGTTTGTAACCTTTGGAAAGCTGAGAAATTTTCTTTGATTTTTCCGGCGTAATTCCCACCAAATCGATAACTTCATCAATTCGGCCCGCGTCGATTTTATGAATATCCGCCACGAAAGCCAGATATTCTTTAATGTACATATCGTTGTATAGCGGGTTATTTTCGGGCAGAAAACCCATGTTTTTCTTTACCGCGATTTCGTTTTCGGTGATGTCTTTTCCGTTGAATAAAATTTGGCCATCATCAATTTTAAAAGCGCCTACGATTGATTTCATTAAGGTAGATTTTCCGGCACCGTTTGGACCTAAAAGTCCGATGATTTCCGCGGTGTTGATTTCAATATTGATGTTATTGAGCGCCGTTTGGTCGCCAAATTTTTTGGTCAGATTAATGATTTCTAAAGACATGCAGTTGGAATAATTTGGTGCAAATTTAGCAAATCCTGCGCAGTAAATTAAAGGTGGATAATTTTTAATTTTTTGCTCAAATAGCAGCAAATTTTCTGGAAAAGTGGAAGAGGTTAAAACAAAAAAAACTTCACAATAAATTGTGAAGTCAAGTGAGCGAGTCAGGCTTCGAATGCCGAAAATCAGCACAGGCTCTGAGACTGTCCCGATTAAAAATCGGATGCTCTATCCGCAATTTAAAACAAAAAAAACTTCACAATAAATTGTGAAGTCAAGTGAGCGCGACAGGCGTCGAATGCCGAAAATCGGCAAAGCATCCTCAAACTTATCTGTTTTCAGATCAGAAAACTGAAATTCTTGGTGTGTCTTCACCAAGAGATGCTGTCATGTAGTTCAATAGTTTTATCTGTTATCTTCTGATGCTAATTTTTTATGGTACATGTTTTTTATTAATGTGTAGGCAGCATGCCTTGCAAGCATCAAAACATTCTACTAAAAGACCATCCCTTGTCCGTTCCTGATCCGACTATTGCATAAAAACATTATGAAAATAGCAATTGTTGGTGGTCGTGATTTTAATGATTACAATCTTTTAAAAAGTGAAATGATCAAATTCCTTACTGAAAATGAAAATATTGAAGCATTAGTCTCAGGCGGTGCGAAAGGAGCCGATTCCCTCGCAGAAAGACTTGCATTAGAATTGAGTATTCCAATACAGGTATTTAAACCAGATTATAAACGCTATGGCCGTGCAGCTACGGTAGTTCGGAATTCACAAATAGTAGAAAATTCCGATGTTATCTTTGCATTTTGGAACGGTAAATCAAAAGGTACCCTAGACAGTATCAACAAGGCAAAAAAGATGAATAAAAAGTTATTTATCGTAAATTATTGATTAAAGAAATGCAGAATAAAATGCAGAAACTTGTTTATGTACTGTTATCTTAATTTTGACTGAATATAATGCTCAATCTCAGTCATGTAATTTTGAAATTTTTCTAGACGGTGGTTATCCTCCACCTTAATCAGCCTGACCGCTTTAAGGGCTTTGTCAAATAAGGGTTTCTGATTAATTATTTCATCCTTCAGCGAGGCGATAATAAGTGCATCTTCAGGATGCTCCATTTTGATTAGTTGGGGAATTAAACTTTCTGGGAACTCAAAATCAGCAACTCGATCATCGAGGTTTAACAGTGGACTGGTAAGAATCAGCACCGATTCTTTACCATTTTGCTTCCTTTTTTCTCTCAGCTGATAAGCAAAGTTAGCGCCTGTGGAATCTCCGATAAGAATTGCACGGTCTGCTGATTTCAGTTCCCTTTCGGCCACAAATATAAGAGCAGAAATATCTGAATCGTTGTTCCATTCTATAAATTTAAAAAGGAATTTGTCTCCAAAATAATTCTTAAGGTCTAAAAATTTGCGAGAGTATCGGTCTGATCCCAAACCGTGAATATAAAGTAAAGTAGGTTTCATACGAAAATTCAGTTATTGCCTTCCGACAATGGGGGAATATTTTTTTCTCAGCACCTTTTCAAAATGAGTGACCACAGCGTCATAAACTTTGTCTTCAACCCCACTTAGATATAACACTTTTAGGCGAAATTCTTCATCATAAAAAACAAATTTATCCGTCTTGTCTCTTCTCCCTTTAAGTTTTAATGCGAAGGGAGGCCTTCCCAGTTCTGAAAAAACATGTGTTTTTATTCTTTCTTTAATGTTTTTACTCTTGCCCATGTAAAATGGTATCCATTCGTTATTTGTGTCCTTGTGTAAATACTTCCTTTTTTCAATTATATTCGGAGTAAACTGATGAAGAAAGCATTTTTCAGCCCCATCTAGTCCACGAAATTTCTTAGTAAAACCATTAATCCAGTCCACATAATTATGTCCAACGTCTCTTCTTATTTCTAATAGATATATTCCTTTCATTTTGTCCGCTACTGCATCAAACATTGTAGTATCATCGTCATCAACTTTAAATCGGCATACCTCCTTAAATTCGGAATTTAGAGCAATCTGTTTTATTTTTTCCAGTTCTGTCTCGATAATTCTACACGAGCTGGCTAGTTCTGCTATCCTGTTCATTGACATTTTTGTAAGCTTTAAAGTTGTAAGTATTATTTGATTATATTCCTTTCCCAAGCATACTGTAGAAATTGTAAATACTCCTTCCTCACACTTTCAGGCTCTACAATCCTCAACCTTTCAGCGTGTGATAATAACTCCTGGTAAAAATCGTACGTAGGAACCAAAGTCAATTCAATTCTAAATTCATCTGGAGTATCTACCAAAATTGTTTGAGAGTGGTGCAGCGGTAATGTTTTTACAAACTTACCCTGGTCATGTTCGAAGGATAAGATAATTTTCTTTGGTTTTTCATTAAGGGTTGAAATTATACCAAAAGAATTAGTAAACATATCTTCAATGTTTGCTGGCTTTTTATCGAATTTTTTGGTGTGGATATCCAAATCTGAAATACGGTCAAGACCAAACGTTTTAAGGAAGAATTGATCACCTTTCGCATCGTTTGCTAAAAGGTACCAGCGGTTCCGAAATTCCTTTAGAGCATACGGTTCAACCAATCGATGTTGTGCGATTCCTTCCCAGTGTTTTGTATAATTGAAGGAAATAATTTTTGAGTTTTTTACTGCGTATATTATTCCTTCAAGGTTATGAAGTCCAGAGGCCTGTCTCTTTTCAAAGTGCATGATCTCTGACTGATCTTTCGTCCTCCTGTAAGCGTTTACAAGTAAAAGATTATCGTACAAAGCATTCACATGATCAAAATTTTCGAACTCTTCAATCCTGTACGTGTGTGTCGACCTCCTGTAATTAATTTCAATCCCGAAAAAGTTAAGAATAAGGTCTCTATCCCGTTTAAAGGTCTTTTCGCTAAAAGCCACTTCCGAAGTTTCATCATCTCGATTCTGATGCTGACGCTCAACATACTCTAATATTTCATGGTAGGTTGCACCTTTATTATTTCTCTTTAAAATATTAATGATATCGAATAATCTGAAGAATTGTTCACGTTTTGCCATAGTTTTATTCTTAGTTGGGATTAATCATCCAACGCAATCGCCTATTTAATTTATGATTTAGTCAACAACTGGCTATTTTACTGAGGAGATAATTTGCAGTAAAAGCTTCAATTTGGCCTCAATGTCTGTTTTAAAGTCGCCAAATATTAGTTTTTGCTGAACATTCAGATCATTCCAATTTTCGTAATCTGAGTAATTCCTGAAAGCAAGCCAATGAGTTGATTGACATTTACCAAAGCTCTCGTTGAATTTATCTTGAATTTCTTTGTTTTTTCCTTCTGATGACGTTTTAGGGTTGAAACCAAAAATCAGATTTGTGTAAGAGTTTTTAGTATTAAAAGCAAAAGTAATTTTTATAGCTAATTCATTTAGATCACCATTTGAAAATGAGAAACCTGCCCACGCCTGACTGAGGTTTGCAAACTTTTCTTTATCAATATCAAGCTGAAGACTATATTTAGAAGCTAGCTTTTCCAAGAATGGAATAAAATCTTCACTTAGAAAACTTTTAAGTATTTCTTGCTTAGAATTCACCAGGAGTTTATATGACTCAAATTTAGCTTCCTGTCCTAAAACGATATTCACAATTTCTTTACTCATTTCTCTATTTGTGTTTTGATTTGTTAATTTTCTTAATAGGTGGATATACTGCAAAATTACTTCTCGTAGCATCGGTGTCTCAATTGCTTCTCTCCTGCATTGGTCTAGCCAATTAATTATATCGTTTTGATATGAGATTACAGTATATAGATTATTTATTTTTTTTGCTTCTTTACACGTACTGCTATCACCAGATAAAGTCAAAAAAAACAATTTTCCAGCAGGGTAATCATTGTGGTACCTAATAAGCTGTTTGTTTTGTTCTCCCGCATATACTTTGTTTTCAATCATTATTGTATTGCCCATATCATCTTGTAAGAAAATGTCAATTCTGCCACCCGAGTCGTAGTTTACAGAAATAGGTCCAATAGGATGTTCAGTGACTACTTTGTAATTTTTGATGTTAAATTCAGAATTATTTATGTCAAAATATTCACAAAATAGCTTAATGAACCTGTTATCGTATCCATGGCGTCCGTTTTTATTAAGCAGTTCTGCTATAAAAGCTGAATGAGTTAAATTTTCATCTGTTTCCATGTTGAGAATTGAAAAGATATTAAAATTTTCTCCACTGCTCTGTGCTAAAACTTTATATGATTTATTCAGCACTGAAACATTTGATATTAATTGCTCTATTTCAGTCATTGTAATAACGATATGGTTTTTGATTGTTTGTCAAGGAAAAAAATGGTTTTTACATTAAGATGGTTATAGAGTTCCACCATCGCTAAAGTGTCCATCTCACAGTATTTCAGTAGATTATTCTGCAATTCGGGGGTGTTACGTTCGGAATCTAAAATGCTTCGGAGGAATGAATCACTTGCGGTCCCACCTTCCTTAATCTTCAAGTCATTGTAACTTATTGTGGTGATTATCGCTGGAAGTACAGACTTAATACTTGCCGAGCCTCCCATTTGGGGCGTATAGTACCACCGATTCCGAAAGATCGGAAGTAAATCTACAAGCCTATCAATGAGATTGGATATAAAAACTGCATCCTCAGGAAAATCTGTAGCTAATTCCTGCAAAATTCTCTTTTCAAAAGGCATATTATAAGTCACTATACTACCTTCTGGTAAAAAATCAAGTTTCATTTGTTCGATTAGTTGCTTTCTAGGGTCTACCGAACCATTCATGAAATCTATGGACTTAGCAAGAAATTCTTTATGTGAAAGTTCTCCATTGTTTGCATGGATATGAAGGGAATACTGAAATGGAATCTGTTGATATGGTCTTGTTCCATTTAGTAAAGGGAGTGCAGGATTAATGGTCTCGAAATCAAAATAATGAAGAGGTTGTTTCCAGGTTGATAGAAATTCTGAAATCGCTAGAGGGTTAAAATTCCCAGCCCCATTTTTAAGCCCATTGACTTGAAGCTGTTGATTAAAGGTTAGCAGATAATCATCAGGAATTTCATCAAGCTTTAAAATATTACTGGCATATAAATCCCAGGGTTTGTTTCGGCCATTCGTAAGATCAAAAACAGAATTTTCAGGGACGTGGCTCCAGCAGTGGTGCTGATAATCGCACGCAAATGGATTTCCACAGTGACCACCAATGCTTACTTCGGGTTCGATATCTGACTGTAGTATGCCTGATAAACATTCTAGATTTTCTGACACCCACTCTTGCTTCTCTATTATTCGGTTAGTAATGTCTTCCATCTTAAATAAGTCATTACTTAATTCACCATCCCTCTCGTACTGGTTATTGATGTACATTAAATAAAAGCGATCAGGTTGATGCCCAGACTGTGTCATCACGTAATATTGTAGGGCTGCATCCTGGAAGTGGTAATCCTTTGGGGAAGTGGAATTCTTCACCTCAATTGCCCAAAGTTGTCCGTCCTTTCGATGAAGGATGTCAAGCATGGCTGAGGAGTTCTCTGCAATGAAAGTTGCCTCATATATTGTCTCTACTTTCTCCCTGATCCATTGCGTTGTTTTTTGTGCTGCTGGTAGCAAATCATAAAATTGTTCAGGAGTTGCATCCTTGCCATTAGGAAATACATTACAGGCTAACTTTCCAATTTCATGGCCTAAATCAAAGATTCTTTGCGTACCTGCATCGGTTGGGGATTTCAAATCCCGTCTGAAATAATCAAACCAGATTTTCTTGTGGCATTGAACGCCTGAAATAAAGCGTGATTTTGATATTGTTTTCATCATTTGTGTTTCAAATATAAGTCAATTATTAAGATAGAATATGTGCTATCAACTTCTATTTTTAAAATTTTCAAGCAGTTTTTCAATATTTTCTTTTCCCACAGGATTTTGACTGTGCACTTTGTAGTCAGGCAGTGTTTTAACATGGTCAAGACAGTACTCGACAAGATATTTAGCACAATCGTATCCTGTTTTCCCCTCACCTAAATCATGGTCGAATGAAATAAAAATCGGTAACCCGTGTTCTTTCAGAAAAGAAACAAATTGATCATAATTGGTGACTAAATAATAGCCTGATGGAACGGGACGTACATCGTCTAAAAAAAGTTTAATATTTACCATTCTATTATTATTCAAATTAATTTATTCCCATAGACGATTAGTGATCAGTGGCGAGTCGTGGGTTCTTGGATGTTTTTTAGTCCGCTACGCTTTGCTCAAAAATCCGATCTGTGTTTTACCTGATGAATTACTCCATTTTTCATTTTTGCATAGCTGATATATATGGTTGAAAGTAGGTTTCGTTCCAGCAAGCAATTCATCCATCAAACATTTCCTTGCAATGTTTTCCATTTCTCCGCCTGAAAAATTAAAAGCAGTTGCGAGCTTTATGCTTTCATCTTCAGTTATCGATGGAAACTTCAACCTCCAAATTTTTGCTGCACAATATTCCTCAGGACTGTTAAAACGTATTTTAAAAAGAAACCGTCTTTCAAATGCAGCATCCATATTTTCTACCATGTTAGTCGTTGCAAACAATATCCCCTCAAAATTTTCTATTTCCTCTAGAATTATATTTTGTATAGCGTTTTCAGTATCCGCAGTGTTAGTGCTTCCAGCCATTTTACGCTTCCCTATAACAGCATCAGCCTCATTAAGCAGTAAAAAAGGTGTGGTTTTTTCTGTTTTACAGAAATCTTTATAATCAGTAAAAACCTTTTTTATTATTTTTTGACTTTCACCAAACCATTTGCTTTTCGTGTCAGATATATCTACCTTAAATATATTTCTGTTAGTCTGTTTTGCGAGCTGATATACACTCTCTGTTTTTCCAGTGCCCGCTGTACCATGAAAAAGGATTGCAATTCCTGACGGCATGTTTTTTTGTTTCAGGGACAGTTGTAAAGAATTAAATTTTTTCTCCGAAAGAATTTCAGAGATTCTGTCAATTTGGATTTTTTCTGCTGTGTTATAGAACAACCTACGTAGCGGAAGATGTTTGTGTAAAACGAGCTTTTTATTGTCCACCGAAATGTTGTCAATCGAGAGTCCCTCATTCTTATGTAGAAAGTCTATCATGTAATCAGAAAGTTTTACCAAAACTTGATTAGCAAACCCTTCTTTGGATAATTCGACTAGACTTTTTTTGATTAATTTGTTCTCTCCTTTTAAAAATTGATTTACGACTTGAATTGCGCTACTTTTACGTTTGAAGTAATCATTTACGGTTCTTTGTAATCCAGTGTTGTATTCGTTATCCCCAGCGCTAACAGCATCCCATATTGTGTCGAGAAGAAAAAACGTTTCGAAATTATCTAGGCGCAGTTTTTTAATTTCTCTAAAAAAGGGATAATCAGAGTAAGTTACACAAAGTTGATCTATATAGTCTTTGAATTCGAAAGACATAATCTTTTCGTCATCATACTGCTCACTGATTTCATAAAACCCTTCCAAAATATCAACTAGATTTTTCTTCTGAGACGAGTCAGTTTTCTGTTTGGAAATTTGCAAAGGCAGATTATCTGAAATAGCGATTAAGATTGTTTGTGTGATATCAAAATCATTAATGTTTTTCTCGGTTTTATCTTTATTAATAAGAAGTTTTTTCGAGTATAGGCTTGTAATTTCCTTTCGATATTTCAGAATTTGAAACTCCTTTAGACCGAGATGGTTGAAAACCGTACTGAAATTATTCCTATCGAACCACATCGCAAAAGCATTTGCGAACAATACGGTTTCAATAGGAGAAGCCTTTAGATATTCAGAAAGTCTGCAAATTTCATTAGCTGCTGAATTAAAAAGTGGTTCTCGCAAGCGGGAGCTCTCTGAAATCTCATGTATTTTCTCTATACAATCTAGTGGTGTGGTAATTATATCTGTATTCATAACTTTGAATTTTATGATACAAATATGAATCTCTAAATGGGCAAAACGTGTCCATTTAACACGGCTCTAAATTGGTGGTGAGAAAAGTAAGAAAACTGCGCACAGTGTATGCGTATAGAGGTTACCTATATACAGGAAAGTCCCCCCATCTTATCCAACTTTTGTGGTGCCCCCCCCCCCATGTATTGGATTCGAATTAATTATATGAACTACACTTCCGAAGAAGATTTAATTTTTCCGAGCTTTCTAAAATGGAGTGGAGTAAATGAAGTGTAAACCTGACCTGTGACCTGACCTTACAAGACATAGAAAAAGCTCCACATCTCTGTAAAGCTTTTATCTAAAGGTAGTGAGCGCGTCAGGATTCGAACCTGAGACCGTCTGCTTAGAAGGCAGATGCTCTATCCAGCTGAGCTACGCACCCTAAAATAGGTTTTTCGATTTTTGTCCCTGAAGACAAATTGTAAAAAAAAAACTCTCGAAAGAGTTTTCAATAAAAGTCGGGGCGGCAGGATTCGAACCTGCGACCTCCTGGTCCCAAACCAGGCGCGATGACCGGACTACGCTACGCCCCGAATAATTTTTTTGGCAGTTGTTGCGGAGAGTAAGGGATTCGAACCCTTGGTACCGTTTCCAGTACGCATGTTTAGCAAACATGTCCTTTCGGCCTCTCAGGCAACTCTCCTTTGCAATATTTAAAGAACTTCTTTTCTGTAATTGCGAGTGCAAATATAAAAGAGTTTTAGTAATAATCCAAAGATTTTTCCTAAAAAATATTCGTATTTTTACCTCTAAATTCAAATTATAAAGAAATTTATGCGTAATTCGTTAGCTTTCATATCCTTAGGTTTTCTAATAATTTCGTGTGGATCACAAAAAAATCCACAGAATGTTCAAACAAAGCCCACGCTACCCAAAGTTGTACCCCAAAAGACCGCAGAAGCGCCGCCAAAACCAAAAATTCACCGTGAATGTGGTGAAGATTTTTTTAGGGAAAATATCGCCGACATTACAAAAAACGATAATACCATCAGTTACGGTTCCATCGTTTCCGCGGAACCGCATCGTTATAAAGTGGTGAAAACTTTTTTCCCTGCTATCGCACAGAATTTTCGCCAAAAATATATCATCCTTCATTATACGGCTTTAGACGAAGATAAGTCGGTTACAGTGCTTACGCAGCAAAGTGTAAGCGCGCATTATTTGGTTAATGACCAAAACGACCGCGAAATTTACCAGTTGGTCGATGAAAATAAACGTGCCTACCACGCCGGAATCAGTGCGTGGAGAAACGATAAAAGTTTAAACGATACGTCAATCGGTATTGAAATCGTGAACGGTGGTTATAAAGTGGATTCTTCAGGCACGAAAGTATTTCCGGATTTTTCACCCGCTCAGGTGGAGAAAATTGCGGCTTTAGTGAAAGATATAGCGTCGCGTTATATGATTCCGCCCACCAATATTTTAGCTCATTCAGATATTGCACCAACCAGAAAATCGGATCCGGGACCGAAATTCCCTTGGAAACAGCTATACGACGAACATCAGATTGGAATGTGGTATGACGAAGGAGCGAAGCAGGTATTTTATGATTCCGCAGTTTTGGAGGATTATACGCTGCAGATGACGGTGCCGTCATTCGTTTTCAAAATTCAGACGGCGCTGAAAAATTTCGGTTACGATATTTTACCTAATGGAACGTATGATGACGCCACGAAAAAAACAGTGGAAGCTTTCCAGTACCATTTCCGCCCGCAAAATTATAATGGTTTAATGGATGCTGAAACCTGGGCGATCTTGCAGGCATTAAACCAAAAATATCCCCTTAAATAACCCTTTTTTTCAAATTTTTCTCATTGAAAAAAAACAGTGAGCAACCAATTTAATAAAAATTAGAAAATCAAAATTTTCAAAAATTATGGAAGATTTCAGAGTAGAAAGTGATTTGTTAGGTCCATTAAATGTTCCTGCCAACGCCTATTACGGAGTGCAAACGCAGCGCGCGATTGAAAACTTCAAGATTTCCGGCCAAAAGCTTTCTTCGTATCCACAAATGATAAATGCTTTGGCGGCGGTAAAAAAAGCAGCCGCAAAAACCAATTACGAATTGGGCTTGCTCGATGAAAATTTATACCTCGCCATCGCCGAAGCTTGCGACGAAATTATTTCCGGCAATTTGCACGAAGAATTCCCAATTGATATGATTCAGGGTGGCGCCGGAACTTCGGTAAATATGAACGCCAATGAAGTTATTGCCAACCGCGTCATCGAAAAATTAGGTCACCAAAAAGGCGAATACAACTATTGCTCGCCAAATGATCACATCAATCTTTCGCAATCCACCAACGACGCTTATCCGACGGCGCTGAAAATGGCTTTGCTGGCAATGAACGCCGATCTGGTTAAAAAACTGGTAAAAATCGTGGCGGCTTTCCGCGAAAAAGGGAAGGAATTTTCTTCCGTTATCAAAATGGGAAGAACCCAGCTTCAGGACGCCGTTCCGATGAGTTTAGGTCAGGAGTTTGAAGCGTTCGCAGCAACTCTGGAAGAAGATATTTCAAAACTGAACAACAACGCCAATCTTTTCGTAGAAATCAATATGGGCGCAACTGCGATAGGAACCGGGCTTAATGCTCCCGTAGGTTACGCGAATTTATGTGCTAAAAATTTAGCTCAGATTACGGGATATTCCATCGTTTCCGCACCGAATTTAGTGGAAGCTACGCCTGACACCGGTTCTTACGTCATCTACTCATCAGCATTGAAAAGACTCGCTGTAAAACTTTCGAAAATCTGTAATGATTTACGATTGCTTTCTTCCGGCCCAAGAGCGGGATTTTTTGAAATTAACCTGCCGCCGATGCAACCAGGCTCTTCTATCATGCCCGGGAAAGTGAATCCGGTGATTCCGGAAGTGGTAAATCAGGTGTGCTACAAAGTCATCGGTAACGATCTTACCGTAACTTTCGCGGCGGAAGCCGGACAATTACAGCTGAACGTCATGGAACCAGTGCTTTCACATTCCATTATGGAAAGCATTAATTTCCTCGGAAATGCTTTGGATACGCTGCGCGAAAAATGTGTCACCGGAATCACCGCAAATAAAGATGTTTGCTTAAATATGGTACGGAATTCTATCGGAATTGTAACCGCTTTAAATCCGTACATCGGTTATAAAAACTCTACCGAAATTGCCAAAGAAGCTTTGGAAACGGGTAGAAGTGTGTACGATTTGGTCGTTGAACGAGGCATTCTTTCCGAAGAAAGATTAAACGAAATCCTGGATCCCGAAAATATGTTGAAACCGCATCTGCCGATGTAAAATTTCTTTTATCATAAAAAGCGCGCCGCATTTGTTTCACCGAAAAATGACAACAAGTACAGCGCGTTTTTTGGTTTTAAAAAATCAAAAAATTACCGCTTATTTTGCCCAATTTTTACATTTTAAATAAGCGAAAAAAATAATAAAACAACTTATGTTTGAAAACAGCAGCCGTGCGCCGGAATATAAAACCATAAAATTAACCGATAAAGCCGGTAATTTTTACGAAACGGTTACCAATGATAAAAACGGTGTACGTATCTATACTTTAAAAAATGGTTTGAAAGTTTTTCTTGCGCAAAATGATGACGCGCCGAAAATTCAGACCTATATTCCGATACGCACTGGAAGTAATAACGATCCCGCGGACAATACCGGTTTGGCGCATTACCTGGAACATATGATGTTTAAAGGAACATCGAAACTTGCGAGCGCAGACTGGGAAAAAGAAAAGCCGCTTTTGGACAAAATCGCGGAGCTTTACGAACAGCATAAAGCTGAAAACGATCCGGCAAAAAAGAAAGCCATTTACCGTAAAATTGATGAGATTTCTCAGGAGGCGAGCAAATACGCTATTGCGAATGAATATGACAAAGCCATTTCTTCGCTCGGTGCTTCTGGAACGAACGCGCATACCTGGCTGGATGAAACGGTTTACAAAAATAACATCCCGAATAATGAGCTGGAAAAATGGCTGAAAGTCGAAAAAGAGCGTTTTTCGGAGGTTACATTGCGCTTGTTTCACACCGAACTGGAGTCGGTTTATGAAGAATTTAACCGCGCACAGGACAATGACGCGCGCCTGGTGAATTACGAAATGATGGATGCACTTTTCCCCACTCATCCGAATGGGCAGCAAACTACCATTGGAAAACCTGAACATCTGAAAAATCCGTCGATGCGGGCTATTCACAAATATTTTGATGAATATTATGTACCCAACAATTACGCGATGGTTTTGGTCGGCGATTTAGATTTTGAAAAAACAATTGCGCTGGTCGATCAATATTTCGGCAGTTTTGAGTACAAAGAATTGCCGAAAAAACAAAAGATTGAAGAAGCTCCGCTCACCGCGATAATTGAAAGAGTAGTTAAAAGCCCGTCTGCAGAACGGCTTCATCTTGCGTGGCGCAGCGATTCCGCAGGAACTGAAAATTCGCGGTTAGCAAACATGGTCGCGAATATTTTAAGCAATTCCGGTGAAACGGGTTTAATTGATATCAACATTAATCAAAGTCAGAAAGCCCTTCGCGCGATGGCTTACGACATGGCATTTAAAAATTATGGCAGCTTTTCCCTGATCATTGTGCCGAAAAATGATCAGACTTTAGACGAAGCAAAACAGCTTTTACTGGACCAGATCGAGTTGGTGAAAAAAGGTGATTTCGAAGACTGGCTGATTCCCGCGATCATCAATGATATGAAAATCCAGCGCATGAAAATGTTTGAAACCGCCGACGGTCTTGCGACTGCGTTGTACGGAATTTACATCAACGACACGACTTGGGAAGAGGAGCTGAATGAAATCCACGAATACGAGAAAATTACAAAAGCACAAATCGTTGATTTTGCCAAAGGATTTTTCGGCGATAATTATGTGGTGATCAGAAAAGAAAAAGGTGAAAATGATAAATTAGTGCGCGTAGAAAATCCCGGAATTACGCCAATCAAGCTGAACCGCGACGTTCAGTCGGATTTTCTTAAAGAAATTCTCCAGGAAAAATCTGCGGATATTGAGCCCAAATTTATTGATTATAACGCTTCAATTTTAACTGAAAAAATCGGTGACAAAACGGTAAGTTTTGTAAAAAACAAATACAACAATATCGCGCAGGTGCATTTTATTTTTCCGTTCGGCAGCGATCACGATAAAAAATTGGTTTTAGCGACGCAGGTTTTACAGTATCTGGGAACTCAAAATTTAAGTGCTGAAGCGCTGAAAGAAGAGTTTTTCAAGCTCGGAATCAGCAATGATTTCCGCACGTCCAAAGATCAGCTTCAAATTTCTTTAAGTGGCTTGGAAGAAAATATGGCGGCAGGAATCGAACTTTTAAAGAGTTGGCTGCAAAACGCAAAACCTGATCAGGAGGTTTACGAAAAAAATGTAGAAACCATTTTGGAAAGCCGGCGCATAGCGAAAAAAAATAAAGACCGAGTTATGACGGCGCTGAGCAATTACGCGAAATACGGTAAAAATTCGCGCTTTTCGGATGTCTTGTCCGAAGCCGAATTAAAAGCGACCGACTCGGTGGAAATGACCGAAAAAATTAAAAGTTTGCTTAAAATGCCGTACGAAATTTTCTTCTATGGTGAAGATTTTTCAAGCTTTAAGGAGTACGTTCAACTGTTTGTAGAAAATGCAGTTTTGCCAATTCCGGAAGCTAAAATTTATCCCGAACCTCCAACTGAAAATAAAGTATATTTCACGAGTTATGATATGGTTCAAACCGAAATCAGCAGAGTTGCAAAGGGTCCGAATGTGAACATCCGAAACTTTGGAAAAGTAAATGTTTTTAATGAATATTTCGGGCGCGGACTGTCATCGATCGTTTTTCAGGAAATTCGTGAAAGCAAAAGTTTAGCCTATACTGCCTACGTTTCTTATGCCGCGAATGGCGAGCTGAATCATCCGGATTATATCACAACCTACATCGGAACACAAACTGATAAACTGGCGGATGCGGTGAACGCGATGGAAGAATTAATGGCTGATTTACCACAAATTCTGGCGCAGTTCGAAAACGCGAAAAATTCTGCTTTAAAGCAAATTGGTGCGGGAAGAATTAACCGGACGAATATATTTTTTAACCGTTTAAACCTGAAAAAATTAGGAATTGACTATGATATCCGGAAAGATATGTATCATGAAATTCAGAACTTAACGTTGGAAGATTTAACGGATTTTTACAATACCCAAATGAAAGTCCTGCAATATAACACCGCGATTTTGGGTAAAAAAGAGAATCTGGATTTTACTGCGCTGAAAGGTTTGGGAGAATTTCAAGAACTGACTTTGGAAGAAATCTTCGGTTATTAAAAGGGAAAAATTAGCCGTTAAAAGCGGCTTTTTTTCAAAATTATAGAATGGGTGATTTCACTTTAAAACTTTGGGCGTTTTACGCTGGAGCTGTCACTTCTTTTTTGACGAAGTTTGTAAGGCAGTAGAGGTATCTTTTTAGATATTGCACAAAAAACACAAACTGATAGTGATGAAAACCACGATTCCGGATTATTTTCCGGAATTTTTTTTGCCAAAATCTGGTCATTTAAGGATGAAAAAAAACCTCGAAGAAAAACTTCGAGGTTTTATTAAAATGTGGAAATGGTTTATTTTACAATTTTCATTTCTTTCAAAAGCCATTTTGCATCAGCGTATTTGTCTACGATGAACAAAATATATTTTGTATCCACCATAATATTTCGGCTGAAACGTGGATCGAAATTAATGTCACTCATCGTTCCTTCCCACTGTCTGTCGAAGTTTAAGCCGATGAGATTTCCATAAGCATCCAGCGCTGGGCTACCGGAATTTCCACCAGTTGTGTGGTTGGTCGCTGTGAAGTTCACCGGCACGTCACCTGTTTTATCTTTGTAAACACCGTAATCTTTCGCGTTGTATAAGTTCACTAGTTTTTTCGGCACGTCAAATTCATAATCTCCAGGCACATATTTCTCCATCACACCTTCCAAATGCGTCTGGTAGCCGTAATATACCGCGTCTCTGGGGTTGGAACCTTTCACCTGGCCATAAGCTACACGCAAAGTTGAGTTGGCGTCCGGGAAGAATTTTCGGTCTTTGTCGGTTGCCATTTGCTGCGTCATAAATTTGGTTTGCAACGCATCAATTTTTTCCTGAAGTTCCGAATATTTTCCATCGGTAGTGGTCATATAAGAATCGCGCATTGCCGACGCCCACTGAATAATAGGATCGTTTTTCAGATTTTTTATGAGTTCTTTTGGATTTTCAAAAACCTTGTCGATGTTCGAAACGGTCGTCGCACCATTGAAACTTCCACGTCCGGTCACTACAGAATTTTTCGACCAACCTTCTACGATTTCCATATTTCTGCTCACATCTTTCAGCTGGCTGAAATTATTTGGCAGGAATTTTTCCGGAGTTTTTGCGGCATAAAGCGCCAATAATTCAGCAGTTACTTTCGCGTCGAGTTCGCCGCTGTAATCTTTGTAAATATTCGACAATCGGTTTTTGAAAGCAGTCATCGTTTGATCATTCATTTTTCCCGCTTCATAGGTTTGCATGAAGTTGATGAAATGATTTGCCAAAGCCAAAGTTTCTGCATTTCGAATTACTTCGGAGTAATAAGCGCGGTTTAATGCATATGGCGCCTGTTCGGTGTACAACTGGTTCAGCTGATCGATGGTGGTTTTCATCTGCGGATTTTTCGCAATCAGCGACTGCTCGTATTTCTGCTTTTTACCCACAGCGTCAGATTTTTTCAAACCTTCCACTTCACCAATCCATTTTTTCCAGTAATTGGCTACAGAAGCATATTTTGAAGCATATTTAATGCGCGTTTCGTTGTCGGTACGCATTTTTTCGTTCAGCGTTTTTAATGCTACTTCGCGCACAGAAATCATAGCCGGATCAATTTCCGTCATGATTTTTTCAACTGCAATCGCCGGTAAATATTCCGTGGTTCTGCCCGGGAAGCCGAAAACGAAAGTGAAATCATTTTCCTGCTTGTCCTTAATGGAAACAGGTAGGAAATATTTCGGTTTGTAAGGAATATTGTCTTTCGAATATTCCGCCGGTTTGTTGTTTTTGTCAGCGTAAATTCGGAACATCGAAAAATCGCCGGTATGTCTTGGCCACACCCAGTTATCGGTGTCTGAACCAAATTTACCAATCGAGCTTGGCGGCGCGCCAACCAAACGGATATCTTTATAGGTTTCAATGATGTACGCGTAATATTTATTGCCGTAATACACCGGTTTGATGACCACTTTTTGCCATGGCTCCAGCTTAAAACCAGCTTTTACCTTTTCAAGATTTTTATTGATGAGGTCTTCAGCAGCTTTTCCGGTAAGATTTTGCGTTCCAGCCAAAACAGGACCTGTAACTTCTTTAATGTCTGCGATAAAATCAACAGTTACGCCTGGATTCGGCAATTCACCATTCATATCTTTTGCCCAGAAACCGTCCGTCAGATAATCGTGTTCTACCGAAGAATGTTTTTGAATTTGCCCATAACCACAGTGGTGATTCGTCAAAAGCAAACCTTGTGGCGAAATAATTTCGGCTGTACAACCGCCATTAAACTGCACCACGGCATCTTTGATGCTCGGTTTTGAAGGATCGAAAATATCTTTTGCAGAAATTTTCATCCCTAAATCTTTCATTTCCTTCTCATTAAGCTCCGTGGGAATCCACATTCCACCGTACTGTTGCGCAAAAGCCATCACAGCCGGAAAAAGTATTGCCGAGAGCAAAATATTTTTTCTATTCATTATTAAAAATTTCCCTAAAAATAAGAAATTTATATTTCACAGAAAATAGCTGCTTTTTGCCCCAAAGTTTCGGTTTCATAAAACCAAAAAAAACATCGTTTTAACCCCGAATTTTTCTGATGAAAATCTTTTGCACAATAATTGGTGCTTGACTAAAATCAAAAAAAACCATCATTTAACACTGAAAAAAACATGGCAGAACTTTTATTGCAGCTCGTTTGGCTTTTCGTCCTTGCAATCCCCATCGCGTGTATCGCCTGGACCGTCACCCACGAAGAAATTTTCCGCGAACCGAGGGAATTTTGTGTGGAAAAATCCAAAAATTCCGATACCATTTTTAAGCGCAAATTCTTTTATCTTTTTACCTGCGAATACTGTTTCAGCCATTATGTAACGGCTATTTTTCTCATTATTACCAAATATCAGCTTTTGTTTGAGGACTGGCGTGGTTACCTCATTTCTTTCTTTGCCTTGGTGCTTGTCGCCAATTTGTACATGACGCTTTTCGGACTTTTGCGCCAGAATTTAAAAGCGGAAAAAATTGAAGCAAAACTGAAGGATAATGAGTGGCGCGAGGTGAAAGAAGAGAAGAATCTATAAGCGTCGAGGTTAAAATTTCGCGGTTTTTTGCCCAAAAAGCTCCTTTTTTTTAAATATATTTGAAGGTGCAATTAATCTTGTACCGAAAAAGCTACGTGTCAGCCGAAATTAACCTCGCAAAATTCCTTTGTCATGGAAAATGTTCTTCCTTATTCCTTATTCACCGATGATGATATTTATTTGTTTCGGGAAGGAACACATTACCGTTTGTACGAAAAATTTGGGTCGCATTCAGTGACCGTCGATGGTGTTGAAGGGGTTTATTTCGCCGTCTGGGCGCCTTTTGCAAAAGATGTTTCTGTAATCGGCGATTTTAATGAATGGAATCACGAAACGCACCGTTTATTCCCACGCTGGGATTCTTCAGGCATTTGGGAAGGATTTATCGCAGGTTTAGATTGGGGCGATTCTTATAAATACGGAATTAGGACAAAAGATGATATTTTGCTGGAAAAAGGCGATCCTTTTGCGCTGAGTTGGGAACAAAATGTTCAGGCAAGTTCATTGATTTCCACTACTTATTTTGACTGGACCGATAAAAATTGGCTGGATAGACGACCAAAAAATAATTCTCTGGAAGCACCAATCTCAGTTTACGAAATGCATTTGGCTTCCTGGATGCGTGGAACGGATGATCCCGACCGGTTTTTCAGCTATCGAGAAATCGCAGAAAGGCTTGTGCCCTACATCAAAAAAATGGGTTTTACGCACGTAGAATTTATGCCGGTCATGGAATATCCTTACGATCCAAGTTGGGGTTATCAGGTAACCGGATTTTTTGCTGCGACTTCCCGTTTCGGCTCGCCGCAGGATTTAATGTACTTAATTAATGAACTGCACCGCAATGATATCGGTGTTTTCCTCGATTGGGTGCCTTCTCATTTTCCGGGTGATGCGAATGGTCTTCATCTTTTTGACGGAACTCATTTATACGAACATGAAGATCCGCGCAAAGGTTTTCATCCCGACTGGAAATCCTATATTTTCAATTATGGCCGACCTGAAGTGAAATCATTTCTCATCAGCAATGCCATGTTTTGGCTCGATCGCTATCACGCCGACGGATTGCGCGTAGACGCCGTGACTTCGATGTTGTATCTGGATTATTCCCGAAACGAAGGCGAATGGGAACCGAATATTTATGGTGAAAATATCAACCTTGAAGCGAAAGCTTTCTTACAGGATTTCAATAAAGCGGTTTACGGCGCTTACCCCGATATCATTACGATTGCCGAGGAAAGCTCCGATTTTCCAATGCTTACAAAACCAGTGCATAATGGTGGAGTAGGTTTCGGAATGAAATGGATGATGGGCTGGATGCACGACGCGCTGGATTATTTTAAAGTGGAACCAGCCGACCGGAAATATGAGCACAACAAACTCACTTTCGGCTCCGTCTATATTTTTAATGAAAATTACATGATGCCGCTTTCCCACGATGAAGTGGTGCACGGCAAAGCGAGCCTCATTTATAAAATGCCGGGCGACGAATGGCAAAAATTTGCCAATTTACGGGCTTTATTTTTACATATGTTCACCAATCCGGGCGCGAAATTGCTCTTCATGGGAAATGAATTTGCGCAGACCAGCGAGTGGCGGTTCCGACACAGTTTAGACTGGCATTTGCTGGAATATCCCTTGCATAAAGGAATGCAGACTTTGGTGAAAGATCTTAATCACCTTTACCGAACTGAAATTGCGCTTTACGAAAACAATTTTTCACCAGAAGGTTTTGAATGGGTAGAAGCCAACGACGACAACAATTCCGTTTACATTTATTTGCGAAAAGCGAAAGAGGAAGCTGAAGTCATGATGATTGTTCTAAACTTAAAACCACACGTTTATCCGTATAAAATTGGTGTTAATGAAGGCACCAACTGGGAAGTCGTGTTGAATTCAGATGATGAAAAATACGGCGGAAGCGGCGTGCAGGCAACAATTTTAGACGAACAGGACGATGAATGGATGTTCCGTCCCAATTCTATAATCCTGGAGTTGCCACCTCTTGCCGGTGTGATTTTAAAACAAAAATCTGCCGATAAAACGGCAAAAAATCCCGATTTGTTGAAACCGAAAAAAATCTGATTTTTACCGCCAAAAAATAATTAATGAAGATTTTTCACCTCTCTATCGAATGTTATCCGGTTGCCAAAGTTGGCGGCCTGGCCGATGTGGTGGGAGCTTTGCCGAAATATCAGAACAAAATCGATGGCGTGGAGGCGAGCGTCATCATGCCGTGGTACAACAAACCTTTCGTGCATGAACATCAGTTTGAAACTGTTTTTACCGGCTGGATTCATGAATATGACCAAACTTTGGAAGTTAATATTCTGAAAGAAAAATCGAAAGTTTTAGGTTTTGACCTTTATCTCGTAAAAATTCCCGGACTTTTAGACCGTGATAACCCGTACGGTTATTGGGATGAAAGTCAGCAGTTTCTGGCTTTTCAGCACGGTGTGATGCACTGGCTATCACAAATGAAAATCCGACCCGATGTTTTGCATTGTCACGATTATCACACCGGTTTGGTGCCTTTTATGGTGGAACATTGCCCGGAATTTTCTTTTCTGAAAGGCGTAAAAACCATTGGAACCATTCATAACGGGGAATATCAGGGTCAGATGACCTGGGAAATGGCCAAGTTTTTTCCCTGGTTTGATGGCAAAAAACGCGGACTACTCGACTGGGACGGTTTGATTAATCCATTAGCGACCATGATTAAATGTTGCCACGCATTCAACGCCGTTTCCGAAGGTTATCTGGCAGAACTTTTCGAAAATTTCCGTGGTTTGGAAGGTTTGGTTCAGCATGAATCCGCCAAAGCTTTTGGTATAATCAACGGCATTGACACCGAAGTCTGGGATCCGCAAACCGACGCATTTTTAGATTTTAATTACGAAAAGAAAGATGTTGATGACGGAAAATATCAAAATAAAAAAGCGCTTTGCGAAGAATATGGTTTAAATCCCGATTTACCGCTTTTCTCTTTTATCGGGCGCTTCGCCTTGGAAAAAGGTGCTGATTTTCTGCCGGAAATTGTGAACAAAAGTATTCAGGAAACTTTCGGAGCTATCAATATTATTATTCTTGGTTCCGGCGACAAAAAAATTGAACATCAGCTTTCAGAATTATCTTATCACTTCTCCAATTTCGCACTGGAATTGGGTTACAAAGAATATCTTTCACACAAAATTTACGCTTCGTCCGACTTTCTTTTGATGCCCTCGCGCGTCGAGCCCTGCGGACTCAACCAAATGTATGCAATGCGATATGGAACCGTGCCGATCGTGCGCTACACCGGTGGTTTGCGCGATACGGTAGAAGATATTTCCACTGGCGGAAGCGGTTTAAATTTCACTCAAGCCAATGCGGATTCTGCGGTGCATGCGATTCATCGGGCACTTCATATTTTTTACCAAAGAGATCTGATGAAAAGTTTGGTGCATTCTAACATGAGTTTCGATTTCTCCTGGGAAAAATCTGCTGAAAAGTACCTGGAAATGTATAAAAATCCGGTGTTTTAGCGGCGAATATTTATCAACTGATTTTTTAACATCTTTTCTTCAATTACTGACGAAAAGCACTTTGAATAAAAGGTTTGTGGTATCAATATTGCAAATCTGTAAGCAAAATTTGATAATGCACGTGACTTCCTTTAAAAACTTCCTTAAATATTTCCTTTTTTTTCTTGTTCTTTCCGCCATCTGGCAATGCGAAAAAGATCCCGCACAGGTCACCCAAAAATCTGTAAATACAGATTCCATTACAGCTGCTGAAAAAGCAGCACGCATCAAAGATTCCATTGAAAAAAATAAAATTACCTACACCACTTTTATTTTTGCGAAAAATAAAAAAGACTCGGCGATGGAAGTTTTTACCAAAAAGTTTTCAGCGGAAGAGCAGTATATCATTTTAGCGCTAAACCGCCTTGATACCAAAAATAAATGGCGCGCAGACACGCTTTCGATTCCGGATAAATTCGATAAGACGCTGATGATCTATTCGCCGTTTCCACGAAGTTTGGAAGTACTGAATAAAGTAGATAAAATCGCCTTATTTTCATATCCAATCCAAGCGTACGCGCTGTATGAATTTGGAACGCTTATCAAATGGGGACCTACGAGTTTAGGCAAGAAAACAGCACAGACCAAACGCGGTCTGATGTTCGCAAACTGGAAAAAAGAACTCGCTATTTCCACCGTTGACAGCGAATGGAAACTGCCGTACAATTTCAATATTCATAACCGGCTTGGCATTGGCTGGCACGAATATGACCTGCCCGGTTTTCCAGCGTCGCATTCCTGTTTGCGGCTCCTGCACGATGATGCAAAATACCTCTACAATTGGGCTGATACCTGGCGATTAACTAATAATGGTGAAACGGTGAAAACCAACGGAACACCCGTAATCGTTTTCGGTGATTATGCCTGGGGCAAACGAAAACCTTGGAAATACCTGGAAAATGAGCCAAAACTGACAGATATTTCAGCGGAAGATTTAACCGAAATCATCCAAGCGCACCTGGAGAAAATTCTGGAAGAACAGGAAAAAAGACTGGAATTTGTACGAACTCAGGAAATTGAGGATTCCGAAATTACGTAATCTTCAATTTTCCGAATGGATGCTTCTGCAAAATTTCTCAGCTGCTCCATTTCCTTTTTAGCTTTTATTTTCCCAATTCTTGCTGCTAAAAAAGTGAGTCCGAGGCATGCCAGCATTACAAATGAAACGGGAAGCGCCCATGTGAAATCGCTGCTTTTGATCTGCTTTTCTACATACCAAAGCGTGATGGCGATCATCCACAAAATTCCGAAAATAAAATTCAGGAACATGAAAAACGTCCAGACTGCGGAGGTCGGGCCGAAAATTCCGCGCACCAAAGTCTTATTTTCCTCAGGATCGGTTTCCGTTCTTAAAGCCAAACAGGGTTTCCAATAATGGTTATGCGGACTTTTTACACTGATAATCGCCGATTCGTTATTTACGTTTCCTACAAAAAGGTCGGCGTTTTCCTTTAAAAAATTCTTTAGGTAAACCGTATATTGCTCGCGCGTGATGTCCGTAAAAATTTTAAATCTCGGGCGCGAACGTATTTGATCGATTACGGTTTGCTCAATTTTCATTCGTAATAAGGTATTGGATCAACTAAAATTATGGTGAAATTCATTTTTTGGCCTTCGCGTTCAATTTCCAAATTCACTTTTGTGCCATCTTCATCTTTAAAAATGCTGTTGATTTTTTCAAGCGTCAAGTCACCAACTTTTTTATTGTTGATAGAAATCAGCTGATCGTTTTTTCGGATTCCGGCAACATAACACGGCGAGTCCGGGCGGCAGCCAGCGACAGAAAATTTAGGCTTCAAAACAAAATTATAGCGGAAACCTTCGGTACGTTCTATAACAGGAATACCTTCAGTGCTACCAAATTTTTGGGTTTCAACCTTCACTACATCTTTTTGCCATTCCATGCCGTTATGCTGAACGTCGAGCCCGCTGCTGTTAAACAGGAACGGATCATTAAAATGCGTATTCTTTCGCAGATAAACGCGGTTTCCCGGATAATCAAAAATAATGGTAAACCTCCTGAGAATATCATTCCCGATAGAACCTTTGCGGTCTGGGACGAGCTTTAAACTTTGAATGGAGTATTCGTCCGGCATTGCGGTTAAAGGTTTTTTAAAAGCAAAGTTGCCGATGTTTATTTCATGAATTCTGCTGCGTTTGCCATAAATATCACCGTTAAATCCGCGACCTAAATAATCATCGATATTTGGGCGGTTATATTCGAAATTTTCGATCAACTTCGGAAAAAGCCACACCGCATCGCTGTTTCCTAAATCCAGAAGCATTTTCGAAGAAACTTTTTTTGAATTTATTTCAACATCAGCCAAAATATAGGGCTTGGAAATTTCGACCGTAATTGGAAACACAATAAATTTTTTCTGCCTTTTCTTAAAGGTTTTTTCGTCGTTATAAACCGTGATTTTTTTGGTGACGTAGTTGATTTCAACCTGATGATCTTTAAAAAAATGATAACCTATGATTCCGTTCACCGGAATGCCCACATGTGAAGAAAAGTTGATGCTTTCATCAAGAATAATAAAAATCGTGTGGTTGTTGTCGGTATAATCTTTACCGATACGCAGCGTGTTATTTTCCGAGCTTAAACCTTCGATTTTTCCCGTTCCGCCCAGACCGGAAAATGTGGTTTTCTCAACATCGTTAAAATTTACTTCTTTGCTGTCCAGGCTGAAAAGTATCGTTTCTTTCACCCCGGAATCGAGCAGAAAAGTAAGATCCACACCATTTATATTGACCGGAATAAAAATGAGGTTATTGATAAGTTGAAAAGGAATCACCGTTTTTTTCGGATTTTTAATTTCAAAATTGCCCTGGCAAAATGAAAAAGTAAACAGAAAAACAAACAGCAAGCTGAAAAATTTCATCTAATGAAGATACGATTTTCCTGTAAAATTGATAATTTTTTACCGTAATTTTTATGTTGTCAAGACAAAATTTAACTTAAATTTGTGAAATGCAATACGAAGTTAAAACAGAAAAATTCCGCCAGTTAGTAGCCAATAAATTCCAGATTTATAACTCGCTTTTCATGAGTTTGCCTTACGACAAAATGTCTAATATTGGCATGTTGCTGCCGTTTTTGTATGAAGAAAGCAAGGCCGGCTACGATGCAGAAAAAAGTCCGGAGGAAATTGTAGAAGAATTTTTCCGCAAACACACCGATTTGAAAACCGAAGAGCAAAAAACTGAACTGCTTTTTAAAATCATACAATATGTTGAAAGACAGGTAGTTTTATACGACAGCATCGAAGATGCAGCTTTCCCGCAACTGCATTCTGAAAGCGATGCCGGAACCGTTTTTCAGCTGCACGAACGCGCTTTGCAGGAACATCAGCTAAGCGCAACAAGAAAGAAGCTTGCAGATTTTGCTGTAAAAGTCGTATTCACCGCACACCCGACGCAGTTTTATCCCAATTCGGTTCAAAGAATTCTCCACGATTTGCGTTCTGCGATTACCAACGATTCGGTGAGCGAAATCGATGTGCTGCTGCAGCAACTTGGCAAAACACCATTTTTAAATATTGAAAAACCGACGCCGCTGGATGAAGCGCTCAGCATCATTTTTTATCTGCGCTACGTGTATTACGACACCATTGGCGAGCTTTTCAAAAAGATAAAAAATGCCTTTGGAACGCCGAATTTTTCTCCGCCTCACCATTTAATTCAAATGGGTTTTTGGCCCGGGGGCGACCGCGACGGCAATCCGTTTGTGACGGCAGAGATTACGCAAAAAGTAGCGCACGAGCTTCATGTTTCTGTTTTGAAATCGTACTATGCTCATTTGAAAAAGCTTCGTCGCCGCTTGAGTTTTCGCGGCGTGTCGGAAGTTTTAGATGCTTTGAGTGATGATTTATACAACGCCATTTTTGCCGGAAAATCCGGAGTTACCGAAGCGCATATTTTAGCTAAGATTCAGGAGGCTGAAAAAATTCTGGTCGATAAGCACAACAGTCTTTTCAAAAATATTTTAGACGATTTTAAAGACCGCGTTCAAATCTTCGGGACGCATTTTGCGACCTTGGATATCCGTCAGGACAGCAGAATTCACCAGCAGATTATCGATGAGATTTTAGTAAAAAAAGCCGGTTCCGACAGCGAAAATTTTAGTGCTGAAGAAAAGCTGAACTGGCTGCTAAACACTGAAACTATTGTAAATCTAAGCGATTTTGACGGCATTACCAAAGACACGCTTCAGAATGTATATAACGTTAGAGAAATTCAGCAAAAGAACGGCGAGCGTGGTTTGCACCGCTATATTATTTCAAACTCAGAAGACATCAAAGATGTTTTAAGTGTTTTCGCACTTTTCCGGCTTTGCGGGTATAAAGATGACGAAATCAACATCGATATTGTGCCACTTTTTGAAACGATGGACGGTTTGGATGCTGCGCAGGATGTAATGAAACAACTTTATGAACTGCCGGTTTATATAAATCACCTCGAAAAGCGCGGAAAAACCCAAACAATTATGCTCGGCTTTTCCGACGGCACCAAAGATGGTGGCTATCTGAAAGCGAACTGGGAAATCTATGAAACCAAGGAACAGCTCACAAAAATTTCCGATGATTTCGGTGTAAAAGTGGTATTTTTTGATGGTCGTGGTGGTCCGCCGGCGCGCGGTGGCGGTAAAACGCACGATTTCTACGCTTCGCAGGGAAAAACAATTGCAAATCATCAGATCGAACTGACGATTCAGGGACAAACGATTACCAGTGTTTTCGGGAATAAAGATCAGGCAAAATATAATTTTGAACAGCTTTTAACCGCGGGAATTGAAAATGATGTTTTTAAAGATTCGAAAAAAGATTTTAATCAAAATGAGCGGAAACTTATCGAAGAACTGGCGGAAATCAGTTTCAAAAAATATTCTGATTTGAAAGCGCATCCGCGCTTTGTGCCGTATCTGCAGGAAATGAGCACGCTGGAATATTACGGAAAAACCAATATCGGCAGCCGTCCGACAAAACGTGGTGCGGGCGGAGCTTTAAAGTTCGAAGATCTACGCGCGATCCCTTTCGTCGGTTCCTGGAGCCAGCTTAAACAAAATGTTCCCGGATTTTTCGGGTTTGGATTTGCTCTGAATGCACTGAAAGACGCGGGCAGATTTCAGGAAATAAAAGATTTGTACAAAGGTTCCGATTTTTTTAAAACCTTGGTTTTAAACTCGATGATGAGCATGAATAAATCGTATTTTCCCCTTACGGCTTATATGAAGAAAAATGAAAAATTTGGAGAATTTTGGGCGATTATTTTTGAAGAATATCAACTTTCCGAAAAGCTGATGCTGGAACTCACGGGCTTTCAAACCTTGATGGAAGAAGAGCCGCTGTCGCGCTTATCGGTAAAAATGCGAGAAAAAATTGTATTGCCGCTTTTAAGCATTCAGCAGTATGCTTTAATTAAAATTCAAAAAGAAGAAGGCAACCGCGAAGCTTATGAAAAACTTGTGATGCGCTCGCTTTTTGGGAATATTAACGCCAGCAGAAATTCAGCATAATAAAAAGACCTTCAGATGTGAAGGTCTTATTTTTTATTGTTTAATCAGTTTTTCAACATATCGGTTTTTGTCGGTTTCTACCTGAAGGAAATAAAGCCCCGGCGCCAGATGCTCGATATTATTGAATTTTTCCTGCTTAAAGCCGATAATTTTTCTGCCTGTAACATCAAATAAATTTACAGATTTAATGATTTCATCTGTTTTAATGGTAAAAGTTTTCACCACCGGATTTGGATAAATCTGAATTTTTCCTCTTTTATTTAGATCGCTGGTTGAAAGTGCGGCTTCCAAAGTTTGGGCAAAATTCAAAATTCCGTAGCCCATCTGCGGTGTAGAATCCGGATAAAGCGACGCGTTTTGTCTCAAAAGCTCGCTTATTTCGTCCACTTTTTTTTGCGGAAGCGCCTGAAGTAAACACGCAATTCCACCGGCTGCAAGTGGCGCGGAAAACGAGGTTCCGCTGCTTGAAACCACTGAATTGTCATAGCCCATATAAGTTGCGGTGCCTCGTGCGCTGGCATCCGGTTTTACCCGTCCCAAAGCATTCGGACCAAAAGATGAAAAAGAGGAACTGGTCCCGGCTGCCGTAACTGCTCCTACAGTGAAAACTTTTTCGTTATCGGCAGGCGTGATGATGTAGTGCCAGGGTTTTTGCGCTTCATTTCCGGCGCTTGCCACCACAAAAATTCCTTTTTCGGTGGCGATTTGCGCCGTTCTGGCAATGAAAGAAGTTTTGCCGTCCATATCGGAGTACAGCAGGTTGTAGCGTGGATCATCAAATTCATAATAGCCGAGGGAAGTCGTAATAAGATCGACACCTTTGCGGTCGGCTTCTTCGGCGGCTTCTGTCCAGTACAATTGCTCTTCAGGTACTTCATTGTCCGCATCTTCCGTTGCGTAAAGGTAAAAATCGGCGTCAGGCGCAGAACCCACAAACTGATTTTCAACATACGCCGCAATAACGCCCAACACGTAAGAACCGTGGTTGTTCAAAGTGTTGCTGTAGATAAAATTATTTTTTCCAATAAAGTTGTAGCCCCCTTTAATTTGTCCGTTATTTCGAATTCGGTCGTACACAGAACCGGTGTCTACCTGCGGAAAGCCAGTATCTATGACCGCAATGGTCATACCTTTTCCGGTAAAACCGGATATATGCAGCGGCCGCAAATTAATCTGGTTAATCTGCGCCAAACCTAGACCGTAATTGAAATCGGTTTTGGCTATCGTTTTATTGAAAAGGGCAAATTTATCTACTTTCTGCGCGGTCAGTTTCGCCGGAGCAGGATGTTTAATAAAGCTTTCCACGGACTTCACGTAGCTTTGCGCTTTTAAGGTCTCAATTTGCTCGGGTGTCGCGTGCAGCGCCACACCATTCATCCATTTCGAATAATCTTTAACTGTGAAGCCCAGATCGGTGATGTTTTTTATATAAGCCGCTTCAATTGGTGCATCCTGATCGTTGAGCGGAATGCTGAAACGCGCGCGCCGGTCCAGAGATTTCTGTGAAAGTTCAGAAGTTGGATTGGCGTAAAAGGCAGCTTTGTTTGGCTTATCTTTAAAATAAACAAAGACAAACTCGCTTTGCGCCGCCAGCCAACTGAAAGTCAGCAGGATAAAAACAGATAGTGCTTTTTTCATATATGGTGTTTAGGAAATAAAATTACTCAAAAGTTCGCACTTTCTGCTATTTATTTTTACTAAAAATTAGCACCTATCTGAGCATTTTTTTGAAATCTTTCCTTTTAGCGTTTTTGAAAAATTTGGTGCTTTAAAGGCATATTTTTCTTTTTGACTACATAAAATCCTACAAAAAATTTTTGCTTCCGTTTTAAAATCTTCGGAATGTTAAGCTGAGGTTTACTTTTTTTGAAAATTTAATTTTGCTAAATTTGAGGAAAATTTTTTATGAAAAAAATTCAAATGGTTGACCTTCAAAGTCAATACTATAAGATAAAATCAGAGGTTGACAACGCGGTTTTAAACGTGATGGATTCTGCTGCTTTTATCAACGGACCTGAAGTTAAATTTTTCCAGTCTGAATTAGAACACTATCTCGATATAAAACATGTTATTCCGTGTGCAAACGGAACTGATGCACTTCAAATTGCCCTTATGGCGCTGAAATTAGAAGAAGGTGATGAAATCATTACCGCAGATTTTACTTTTGCCGCCACCGTGGAGGTGATTCACCTGCTTAAATTAAAAGCAGTTTTGGTGGATGTGGATTATGGTACATTTACCATGGATATAGAGAAATTAAAAGCTGCTATTACTGATAAAACCAAAGCGATTATTCCGGTTCACCTCTTTGGTCAATGTGCCAATATGGAAGAAATCCTAAAGATCGCGAAAGAACACAATCTTTCAGTCATCGAAGACAATGCACAGGCCATCGGTGCTGATTTTACCTTTTCGGATGGAACGGTAAAAAAATCCGGAACCATGGGAATTTTAGGAACAACTTCTTTTTTCCCGTCGAAAAATTTAGGTTGCTACGGCGACGGCGGCGCGATCATGACCAATGATGATGATCTGGCGCACCAAATCCGCGGCATCGTAAACCACGGCATGTACGAAAGATATTATCACGATGAAGTTGGGGTAAACTCGCGTTTAGACAGCATTCAGGCAGCAGTTTTAAGAAAAAAACTTCCGCTTTTGGACAGTTATAACGAAGCGCGGAGGAAAGCTGCCGACTATTATGATGAAGCTTTTTCCGGTCAGGAAAATATTTTAACACCGAAAAGAGCAGATTATTCAACGCATGTTTTTCACCAGTATACTTTGCGAATTCTGAACGGCAAACGCAACGAGCTGCAGAAATTTCTCACTGAAAAAGAAATTCCGGCCATGATTTATTATCCTGTAGCTTTGCGCAAACAAAAAGCGTATTTTCAGGACAGCGACGATGCGGATTTTGAAAATACTGATAAACTGCTCGATGAAGTGATTTCTTTACCCATGCACACAGAGCTGGACGAGGTGCAGTTGAAATATATTTCCGAAGCCGTTTTGGAATTTATGAACAAGAATTAAAACCATTTGATGAAAACAATATTAGTTACGGGCGGGCTCGGTTACATCGGGTCTCACACGGTTGTTGAGCTTTTACAAAATAATTTCGAAGTCATCATCGCTGATGATTTATCGAATTCCGAAAAGTTTATTTTGGAAAATATTGCTCAGGTAGCCGGCAAAAAACCGATTTTTTATCCGTTCGATTTAAAAAGAAAAGAGCTTTTAGCGCAACTTTTCAATGCGCATCAAATTGATGGCTGTATCAATTTTGCCGCTTTTAAAGCCGTTGGCGAAAGTCAGGAAAAACCTTTGGATTATTATGAAAATAATCTCTTTTCCTTAATCAATATTTTACAGGAATTTAAAGCCAGAAATATTTCAAATTTTATTTTCAGTTCTTCCTGTACAGTTTATGGTCAGGCAGATGAGCAACCGATTGATGAAAATACGCCGCTGAAAATGCCCGAATCTTCTTACGGAAAAACGAAGCAAATGGGCGAAGAAATATTGAAAGATTTTGCCATCGCGTACAAAAAGAAAGTTTCGTTGCTGAGGTATTTTAATCCGATTGGCGCACATCCGACGGCGCTTTTGGGTGAACTTCCGATTGGTGTTCCGAACAACTTAGTTCCGTATGTTACACAAACTGCGTCTGGAATTCGTGAAAAACTATCGATTTGGGGAAATGATTATCCTACTGAGGACGGCACGGCGATTCGCGATTATATCTACGTTGTAGATTTGGCGAAGGCGCATGTGAAAGCTTTGCAGAAACTTTTGGCTGAAACTGAAGAAACCGTAATTGATATTTACAATCTGGGAACCGGAAAAGGATCTTCGGTTTTGGAAGTCGTGAATGCTTTTGAAACAGCGAATGATGTAAAAGTTCCGTATCAGATTTGTGAGCGTCGCGCCGGCGACATCACTATAGCATACGCGAACGCTGATAAAGCCGAAAAGGAATTGGGTTGGAAAGCTGATACAACTTTGGAAGAAGCTTTGCGAACCACCTGGGAATGGCAGAAGTATCTGGAAACCAGAAATTAATAGATTTTTAAAACTAAAAATTTGCCGCTTAAGCGGCATTTTTTTTGAAATAAGGTGATGAAAATTTGGCGTTAAAAACCTATTTTTTTTGGTTTTTCTAATCAGCAAAAATTTGTCGTTCTAGCGGCCGGTTTTTACGGTGCTCAGTAATTCACTGATCATTTTTTCGATATAAATGCTTTGGTTTTCCGGCAAATCTTTTTCGGCATCTCCGGTGATTTTTTTCGATAATATAATTTTCGAATTTTGGGAGAGTGCAATATAGGCGAAACAGGTTTCCACCTTTTCTTCCGGGATGGTGCGCGCAAAACCGGTGATGCTGTAACCCAGCTCGGCATTGAATTTTTCCGCAACTTTCAGCGCCATTTGTTCAGCAATATCCTTCGAAACCGCATTGTTTTTTTCTGCGATGATGGGGTTGATGCTGAGCTGCTTGGCTTTTTGCCCCACATTATACACCGTCATTCCGCCCTGAAAAAACGACATCGCTTCTTCCGCTTGGGACAAGGTATTTTGCAGCAGTCCGGCGGTGCAACTTTCCGCCACGGCGATGGTGAGTTTCTTTGCCCGTAAAATTTTGGAAAGCTGGTTTAATGTTTTTTCATCGGGAGTTTTCATGTCTTAAAAATTAGTTAAGCTTTGCAGCTACGCTGTGGTTTGCCTAATTATTGATGCAAAAAACTTTTTACAATTATGGTTCCAATCCGTAGCCATTCTCCAAAAAAATCAAACACAAATTACAATAATTATGAATCAGGCAGGAAAGACGAAAAGTTTCTGGGACAACCACATCAGCCAGGAAAACACGGAAGCGGACAATCAAAAATTTGATGTCATCATCATCGGTGCCGGAATTACCGGAATTACTTTAGCTAATGAACTGCAGCAAAACGGCAAAAAATGCTTAATCATCGAAAAAGAGCATCCGGGCTTTGGGACGACCGGCAGAACTACGGCACACATCAACAACTTCTTCGATTCTTCGTATGATGAGGTTATCAGCAATTTCGGTGAAAAAAATGCCCAGGTTTTAGCAAACGCCGCGAAAGAAACGGTGAATTACATTAAGCGGAATGTGCAGAAATACGGTATCACGTGCGATTTTGCTGAAGTTGATTTTTACCTTTTCAGCAGTGAAGAAAATCAAAATAAAAAGTTGGAAGATATTTTGGAAGCCCATCAAAAACTGGGAATTGAAACGAAACCTACGCAAAATATTCCGTTCAGTACTCCCTTTGAAAAAGCCATTGAAATCAGTGGTCAGGCGCAGTTTCATCCTTTAAAATACCTAAAAGGGATTTTGAAAAAATATGAGGAAAAAGGCGGGAAAATTTTAAACCAAACTCAGGTAACGGAATGTAAAGCTGAAAACGAAGTTGTTACGGTGAAAACTTCTGAAGGGAAAACCTTTGAAGCAACGTCTGTAGTTTGGGCAACGCATCATGCGACCGGCGACAGCCGTTTTAACCTTCTTGTAGCGCCGTACCGAAGTTATGCGATGAGCGTAAAACTTTCCGGAGCGCCGAGCAAATTAGCGCAGACAGCGGATTTGGAAGAACCTTATCATTATTTGCGTTACCACAAATCGGGCGACAATTACTATCTGATTGCCGGTGGTTTTGATCATAAAACCGGTGAAGAACCAGACACGGAAAAACGATTTGCAGAACTTGAAAAATATGTGAAAGACCGAATTAAATTTGAGCATATCGAAAATAAATGGTCGGCGCAATATTACGTTCCGGCGGATGGTTTGCCGTACATCGGAAAAATGCCTGGCGAAGAAAATATATACCTCTGCACGGGCTTTAATGGAAACGGAATGACTTTCGGAACCATGGCTTCTTTAATTATTCCGGATTTAATTAATGGTATTGAAACCGATTTAGCTAAAATGCTGTCGCCTTCGAGAATAAAACCAGTTGCCAGCGCGAAACAGGTGATCAAGGAAAATGTGGATACTGTTTCAAACCTGATAAAAGACCGTTTTAATCCGGATGAAATTTCCGATTTAGATCAAATAGAAAAAGAGGAAGGAAAACTTGCGGAAGTTGATGGTGATGCGTGCGCTGTGTTCCGGGACAAAAGTGGGCAGCTGCATTTCATGGACGCGAAATGTACGCATATGGGCTGCCACGTACAATGGAACCCGAGCGAAAAATCGTGGGACTGCCCCTGTCACGGTTCGCGTTTTGATGCTTTGGGAAAAGTGCTCATCGGTCCCGCGCTGACAGATTTAGAAAAAATAAACGCCGAAAAAGAAACACGATAAAAATCATAAATAACTGATTGCTACCATCGATCAAGACCAGCGGAGGTAAAAAAGGCGGTAAATTTGAGTAAATCTAAAAACCATTTATTATGAAAAAGATGCAGGATAAAGTCGCAATTATTACAGGTGCCGGATCGGGAATTGGTAAAGCAACCGCTTTGCTTTTCGCGAAAGAAGGTGCGAAGGTAACCGTGAGCGACATTAATGAAGAACACGGAAACGAAGTTGTGGAATTGATTAAAAAAGACGGCGGCGAAGCACTTTTTGTAAAAGCAGATTCTGCAAACATAGACGATCATCAAAGATTGGTAAAAGAAACGGTGGAAAAATTCGGTGGTTTGCATATCGCGGTAAATAATGCCGGAATCGGCGGTGAAAGCAACAAAGTAGGAGACATGTCTACCGGAGGTTGGGACAAAGTGATTTCGGTTAATCTTTCGGGAGTGTTCTACGGAATGAAATATCAAATTCCGGAAATGCTGAAATCCGGGAAAGGAAGTATCATCAATATTTCTTCGATTTTGGGTCTGGTTGGTTTTGGCGGCTCTGCAGGATATGTTGCCGCGAAACACGGCGTGGTCGGTTTGACGAAAACTGCGGCGTGGGATTATGGAAAAGATAATTTGCGCGTAAATGCGATTTGGCCTAGATTTATTTACACCGGATTGGTCAGCGAAGAAACCATGGGGAAAGAGGCGCTGAGTATGCTGGAATCGAAACATGCTTTTGGGCGTTTGGGCCAGCCGGAAGAGATTGCGAATATGTGTCTTTTCTTAGCTTCGGATGACGCGTCGTTTGTGACCGGAAGTTATTATGCGGTTGATGGCGGATATCTTTCCGTGTAAAAAATTGCTTTTTAAAACAGAAAAATCAGGCTTTGCAGTCTGATCTTTTCTGTTCTTATTTTTTTGAAAATTGTATGCGTTAGCGCGGTATTTTTGATATCTACAGCATTGAAAATATTGGCGCTCGCTTCGCTCGCGCTTTTTCAATTTTCGAAAATTTGCCGTTTTAGCTCAGTATTTTTTAAACAGATTTCTACAGCATTGACATTGGCGCTCGCTTCGCTCGCGCCTTTTTTCAATTTTCGAAAAATTTGCCGTTTTAGCTCGGTATTTTTTTAAAGCAGATTTCTACAGCTGTGAAAACATTGGCGCTCGCTTCGCTCGCGCCTTTTTATTTTCGAAAAATTTGCCGTTTTACCAGCCAAAAAAAGTCCCGCAGAAAACAGGACTTTTAATTATTTAAATATGCAAATTACATCGGTGGACCTTGCTCGTCATCACCGGCGGAATTGCTGTTGATGTCTTTTTTACGTTTCGGACCATCAACCTTATCACCCTGCTTGAAACGGTAGCTGAGTGAAATACTGAACTGACGCGGCTGCCACTGCATAAAGCTGTACTGCGAATAGGTTGGGGTAGTGGTTAAATTCTCACGCGTTCTGGTATTAAAAATATCCTGAATGTTGAAAGAAATGGTGCCGTCACCTTTCCAAATCGTTTGGCTGGCTCCAAGATTCACGGCGTACATCGGTTCTCTGGTTTGCGAAACGGTATTTTCTGCCCCGCGGTAAAAACCTTGAATCTGGAAACTCGTCGTTTTTGTAGGTTTAAAAGTACTTGTTAAACGGAACCTGGTAGAAAATCCGTCGCCGGAGAAATCAAAATCTTCGTAAGAACCTTCGTTTTTATAACCGTAAAGGTCAGCACTCGCCATTAATTTCCACCATTTGAAAGGGTCAAATGTGGCGTTGATGTCCACCCCGTATTGCGTTTCTGTACCCGCGTTAACCGGCATGGTGTAAATCACGGTATTGCCGTCTGCGTTCAAGCCGCTGTATTGGTAGAAGTTCACTTCGTCTTCCGACTTTTTGTAATATAAAGTTGGGTTGAAAGTTACCTTGCTTTTTGATAAGCTGTAGCCCAATTCAAAAGAGTTTTCGTAAGTCGGGTTCAAATCCGGATTTCCGCTGAAAAGGTTTCTGTTGTTGTTATAAGACATAAACGGAATCAGGAAGAAGGAGCGCGGTCGGTTAATTCTTCTTGAATAATTTAAAAGCAACTGATTGTTTTTATTTAAATCATAGCTTAAAAAGGCACTTGGGAAAAATTTCAGGTAATTTTTATTTACACTTATTTTTTCAGCATCGCTTACGCGCTGGAAATCAACGCCGATGTCCGTATTTTCAGCTCTTAAACCCAATTGATAACCGAAGTTGTTAATTTTGCTTTTGAACTGTGCATAACCGGCAAGAATATTTTCGTTGTACGCAGTATTGCTGGTGAAATTTGGTAAAATTTGTACCGGACCGTTGTTTCTGCTTTCGTCTACGAAGTAATCGTAATCGTTTTTATTGGCATCGAAACGGGCGCCGGCTTCAATTTTGGAAGATTCACCAATTGGCAGTTCATAATCTGCTTTTGCTAAATATTTGGTGTTTTCGGAAGTGGTAAGAATGTTATTGAAGCTTGATGTTGCAACGTCAAATTCGTTATCATAACCGTTTTCAGTGATGTAGGAAGTACCGTCGCTTTTGCTTTTTTGGTAGCTTCCCGCCAAAGAGATTGCCTGGCCTTTATCGCCAATTTTCAGGTCGTAACCCAAATCACCCTGGAAGGAATTGTTTACGCTGCTTCCGGTATTCAAACGGTTGGTGTATTGTTCCTCAATGGTGTACGGCACGTTTGGATAACCGGCTGCATCACGGTTTTTTACAAGAACGTTGTCGAAATACTCCGTTTTACCGGTGGATTCGTTATTGAAAGTCCTGTACATTACCGAGGCGTTCAAAGATGATTTTTCAGTTAAATCCACAACAAAGCCGGTAGTAACATTGTAATTTTTGTTTTCACCATCGTTGCTTCCGCGCTGGATGGATTTCATTGAGAAACCGTCGTTTAAACCGGCAGGATCAAGGACTGAATTGAATTCAGAATTATTTTGCGATTTATTTCTGCTGTAGCCGCCGCCGCCGTTAATGTAATACGTCCAGGCGCCTTTTCTCCAGCTTAAATTGGTGTTCAAACGTGTAGTCGGCAAATAACCTACGGTTCCTTCCACGCTGCCGTTGAAACCGACCTTTTTGGATTTTTTTAGAATAATATTAAGAATACCGGCAGTTCCGCTGGCTTCGTATTTTGAAGATGGATTGGTGATCACCTCAATTCTTTCGATTTGATCCGCTGGGATGGATTGTAAAGCATTCGCACCGTCATCAATTCCCAGCATTGAAGAAGGTTTTCCGTTGATCAAAAATCTGATGTTGGTATTTCCGCGCATAGAAACGGTACCATCAGTATCCACATCTACGGAAGGAACGTTTGCTAAAACATCCTGAAGATTTCCGCCTTTTGCCACGATGTCTAAAGATGGGTCGTAAACTTTTTTATCAATTTCTACGCGGTAAGCTTTAGTTGCCTGTGCGGTAATTACCACGCCCTGAATATCTGAAGTTTTGGTGTTTGTAACAGAAGCTTCCGGTTGAACTGTAAAGTTTCCTAAGTTTCCGGAGGTGGAAATCTGCTTGTTAAACGTTGATTTTTTAAAATCGATGGCTTCAACGATAATATCGTAATTTCCGGGAGCTAAAGCGATTTGGAAAGCGCCCTGTTCATCGGCCAAAGTAGCGTCGCTGAACATTTTGTTCGCTTTGTTGCTGAAAGTTACCGATGCGTAAGGCACCGCTGCATTTTGTGATCCTACAATTTTTCCGCTTACGTTTAATTTTTCCTGTGCGAAAGCCAGGCTGGCTGCACCTAAAACGAAAGCAAGTCCTAAAGTTCGTTTCTTAATGATGGATGAAATCTCAATCCTGTTTGTCATAATATTAGTTTATCCTTGTACTGATTACTTATTTCTAAAGAAGTTAAAATAAATGTTTGTTTAATTTTTATCAAATTCAAAAAAAATGCTGCTAAAACAGCATATTTTCTTATTTTAAATTTTACCTGATGTTTTTAGAATTCAACCATTCCTGATAGTCTTTCGCATTTTTTGCGTGCTCGATATCACTTGCGGTGAAGCGGTGGTATCCTAATTTATCCGGGTCTGCCGCCATGAAAATAAAGTTGTTTTTCTCTGCGTTTAAAACGGCATCCACCGAATTTTTATCGACCATACAAATCGGTCCGGGCGGAATGCCTGCAGAAAAATAGGTGTTGTATGGCGAGGCTTGGCGCAAATGCTTGTATAAAACCCTTTTTATTGGTGTTCCCTGAAAGTTATTCGCCTTGTTTACGGCATAAATTACCGTAGGGTCGCTTTGCAGTTTCATGCCCTTTCGGTGGCGGTTAAGATATAGTCCTGCGACGGTTTTCATTTCATCGGGTTTGCCGCCGGTTTCTTTATAAACCAAGGAGGCTAGTGCATAAATCTGGTCTCTGCTTAAACCCAGTTGCTGTTCTTTTGCTTTTCTTTCGGCTGTCCAGAAGTCATTATATTCGTCTTCAAATTTTTTAAAAAAATCGTCGGGTGTTACCGTCCAGAAAAAGTTATAAGTATCGATGAAGAAATATTTTTTCAGATCTTCGGCGTTATTCAAACCTTTTTCGTTTGCAATTTTATTTAAATCTTTGGCAAATCTCAGGGAATCAAGTTCGGTTTTTTTGGTCACTTTTCCGATCATTTGGTAAACCGTAAAAAAATCGCCAATTCGGAAGGAATTTTCGGTTTGGTTACCGGCTTTAATCATATTCACCAAATCCGTATTCCCGGTGCCGTCTTCAATTCGGTAACGTCCGGCTTTAAAAAAGCGGTCCATATTTTTGCTTTTCGCCACTTCAGCAAATTGTTCTCTGTCTTTCAAAAAGGGAGAAATCGAATCTAAAATGGTCTCAAAATTTGCGGTGTGCGGAATGAGAACAAAGCCTTCTTTCGCCACGTTATTACCGAAATATTTTTGATAATACCGGAAGCCGAAAAAACCGCCAACCACTAAAATCAGCGCTGCAATAATTAAAATAATCCGCCCGTTTTGTTTCATTTTTTATCTATCTTATAAATCGAACTTTCCTTTAAAAACCTGTTTTGCGGGACCTTCGAGCCAAATATTTTTAAATCCTTCACCGTCCTGTTCAGCATATACTTTCAGGTTTCCACCTAAAACTTTCACTTTCACCGAGGGCAATCTTTTATCTTTCAGGAAAACCAAGGCTGCGGCTGTCGCGCCCGTTCCACAGCTGAAAGTTTCATCTTCCACGCCGCGCTCATAGGTTCGGATGAAAATTTCGTTTTCCGCAATTTTTTCCACGAAATTCACATTGATTCCTTCCTGACAATAAGACGCTGAATTTCGAATTTTGTTACCCTTTTCGAAAACTTTATAATCTTTTAACATTTCTACAAACGTCACGAAATGGGGCGAACCTGTATTAAGTTCAAAATCAGCATCAATGTTTTTAATGCCGTCCACATCAATCATTTTAAGTTTAACAATTCCGTTGTGAATTTCGGCTTCATGCAACCCGTCGATGGCGTTAAAAACCGTGCGGTCTTCGAAAATGTCGAGAAAATGCGCGAAGGCCACAAGACATCTGCCGCCGTTCCCGCACATGGTGCTTTCATTACCGTCGGAGTTGTAATAAACCATTTTAAAATCGGCGCTCGGATCATTTTCGAGCAAGATCAGGCCGTCGCCACCGATGCCGAAACGGCGGTCGCAAAGATTTTCAATGATTTCGCGTTCTTTGGGGAAAATAAGATCGCGGTTGTCGATCATGACAAAGTCATTTCCCGTGCCCTGATATTTAAAAAATTCGATGGTATTTTGCATGAAATTTATGGTTTTTAGCCCGAAAATCTGGGAATGCAAAGATACTCAATTCTTTATCAAAAGGCGAGTGGGTGCATAGATTTCGTCAGTTGAGGTGATTGGTTTGCGGCGCTTTTTTCCATTCGATGTAGCCTGCAATTGCCATGACCGTAAATACCACGTATTGGATCGAAGTGATGCCCAGACCTTTGTAGATCATCATCGGAATGCAGATGATGTCGCCGATGATCCAGAAAATCCAGTTTTCAATTTTGCGTTTTGCCATCAGCCACATGCCGACCAGGAAAATCGCGGTGGTGAAAACATCCAGCCAGTTCGCCCAATCCAAATGGTACAAGCCAAGTTCAACGTTTTGCATCGAAAATTGATTGTCGATGAACGGTTTGTAATAATAGACCAACGTGACGAGCAGCAAGCTGAGGAGAAATAAAATTCCGGCAAAAAACCACTCTTTTTTTGTCGCCCAGGAAACTTCCACATGAATGTGGTCATCGGAACTTTTCGACCATAAAATCCAGCCGTAAATGCTCATCACGGTATAATAAAAATTGATCATCATGTCGCCAAGCAAACCGAATTTAAAAAGAATATAGACGTATAAAACCGTAGAAATTATCCCGGTCGGATAAACCCAGATGTTTTTTTTTATCGAAAAATATACGCTTAGAACGCCGAAAATTGTGGCAATGGCTTCCAGCGCAATTTGGAAATTATCGTAGGATTCGTAAGGTTTCAGGAAGAGTTCGTAGAAGTTCATGACTTCAAAGATAAGTTTTTAAGCAAAACTTTATTTGAACTTTTCGTGAATTATGGTTTTGAGCTAAAATGAAAAAATATGTCGTTTTAAGGGCATATTTTTTATTAATCGAAAAAAGCACGCCAGAGCAGCTAAAATTTAATTTTACTAATTCTAAAGCGATATTTTTTTAAAGTTTTGAATTCAATGACGCCCAGCCGCCGCCGTTGTGTACATCAGTGTAACCATTTTTCAGAAGGATGGATTTCGCTGAAGCGCTGCGCATTCCGGAAGCGCAACAGGTGATAATGGTTTTATTTTTACCCGTCAGTTTGCCCAAATTATTTTCCAGCTGATCCACAGGAATATTCACCGAACCTTTGATGTGTCCGCCGGCGTATTCGCCTTTGCTTCGCACGTCTACGATGGTTGCACCGTTTTTTACCAGTTCTGCATAATCGGTTTTACTGAAACCGAAAAAATTATTGATTGATTCTAACATTTTTTTAAAATTTAAGTTGTTTTGATGCAGCAAAAGTACAGCGCCAAAATGCGGCGTACCGTAATCTTCATCACAGAAGCTTAATTTTATTCCGGGATAAATGCAGAATTTTTTCTTTTTCCATTTGCTTTAAAACGCGGCTTGCCGCCTCGCGCGTAATTCCGAGTTCATCCGCGAGCTGCTGATGCGTTACCGAAATTTCTCTGGAATTGTACAGTTGCGTTTTCTGGCGGAGCAGGTGCAGAAGCCGAGCATCCACTTTCTGGAAAGCCACAGAATTCACCACATCCAATAGTTCCTCAAAACGTTTTTGGTACAAATCGAAAATAAATTCCGTCCAGGCCGGATATTTTTTTACCCATTCTTTCGCTTTATCGCTCGGAATCAGCAGAATTTCCGCATCTTCTTCCGCAATGGCTTGGATTTTCGAAGTTTCGTTTTTCATGCCCGCGAGAATGGAAACAATGCAGCTTTCACCCGGCGTCAGATAATAGAGCAAAATTTCGCGGCCGTCTTCTTCACTGCGGATGACTTTAATGCTGCCCGAAACCACCACCGGAATGCTTTTGATGTAAGAATTCATATTAACGATGATGTCGCCCGCGGAAAAATGTTTCAGGTTTCCGGAGGCTTCAATTTCTTTCACCAAATCCGACTCGAAAATATCTTTTAAAATCATGGATTAAAGTTAAGGATTTTTAAAAAGCGGTTAGATTTATTTGATTAGTGAAGTTTATTTTGAACTTTTTTAAAAAGGTCAATTTCACTCTTTAATATGAAAATCAGAATTTTAATAGTTTCAATTGGGTTTTGTAAAAGTTTTTTCATCTAAAAACGTTAATAATTACTAAATTTTTATATTTTTGGAAATCTTAAACAAACAAAAAATGTCAAATCTTTGGAAAACGAAATCCCTCAGTCAGCTTTTAGAAACTGCCGAAGAATCCGAAAAGGGGCTTAAGAGAACGCTGAGCGCAACTTCTCTTGTCGCTTTAGGAATCGGTGCAATTATCGGAGCCGGACTGTTTTCTCTTACCGGAATTGCCGCAGCAGATAATGCGGGGCCGGCGGTTGTTTATTCTTTTATTTTAGCTGCACTTGGATGTGCCTTTGCCGGTTTGTGCTACGCAGAATTTGCTTCGATGATTCCTATTGCCGGAAGCGCGTACACCTATTCTTATGCAACAATGGGAGAGTTTATCGCGTGGATTATCGGTTGGGATTTGGTTTTGGAATATGCGCTGGGCGCTGCTACAGTGGCCGCTTCGTGGTCGCAATATGTCGCGAAATTCCTCCTCACTTTTGGCATTGAGTTACCCAATTCGCTTTTACACGGACCGTGGGACGAAACGCCGGGTTACCTGAATTTACCGGCTATTTTTATTATTTGTCTTCTTTCATTGCTTTTAATCAGAGGGACTAAAGAATCTGCTTTTATCAATAATTTGCTTGTAATTTTAAAAGTAGCAGTAGTGCTAGTTTTCATCGCATTGGGCTGGGGCTTCATCAATCCGGAAAATCATACGCCGTTTATCCCCGTAAACCAGGGTGAAGTTTTGATAAACCAAGGCAAAATGGGCTTTTTTGAATTCTTCCAGAGCGAATACTTTGGGCATTACGGCTGGAGCGGAATTTTACGCGGTGCCGGTGTGGTATTCTTTGCTTTTATCGGTTTTGATGCGGTAAGTACTGCAGCGCAGGAAGCCAAAAATCCACAGAGAGGAATGCCGATCGGGATTATCGGTTCCTTGATTATCTGTACTATTTTATATGTATTATTTTCTTACGTTTTAACAGGTTTAGAAAATTATCTGAATTTCAAAGGTGACGCAAGTCCTGTTACTACAGCTTTTGCGAAAACGGGTTATACTTTCCTTAATTCTGCTTTAACCATCGCGATTATCGCGGGTTATACTTCGGTAATGTTGGTGATGCTGATGGGGCAGAGCCGCGTTTTCTACAGTATGAGTATTGACGGTTTGTTGCCAAAATTCTTCAGCGATGTAAGCAAAAAAAGACACACACCTTGGAAAACGAATATCATCTTCATGATTTTCGTGAGTCTTTTTGCAGGTTTTGTGCCGGTTTCAGATTTAGGACACATGGTAAGTATTGGTACTTTGTTCGCCTTTTCTTTAGTATGTATCGGTGTAATCGTAATGAGAAAAACCAACCCGAACGCTGTACGCGGTTTCCGTGTTCCTTTAGTTCCGTTTTTACCAATTCTTGGCGTTATTATTTGTGTCGCTTTGATGGCAGGTTTACCGATCGAAAGCTGGGAGCGTTTAGGAATTTGGCTTTTGCTTGGTCTGCTTATCTACTTCTTATACAGTAAAAAGCATTCTAAAATGAACAACAGTAAATAATTTTAATCCCGCTTTTTAGCGGGATTTTTTAAAAATATCCCATGAGAAAATTTTTGCTTTGCGTTTTTGCTTTTTTAAATGTTTGGAGTCTCGCCCAGAAAGTTGAAATCCAAACTTTGCTAAATGATAACATTTCCATCCGTGCTTTGGAAATCTGGGATGGAAAAGTTTGGTATTCCGGCACGGACTCAAAATTTGGTTATGCAAGTTTGTGTGATTCTGCCGATAAAAAGCAGGTCAAACTGTTCGAAAAAAATCTGCAGTTCCGCACCTTAGCACAAAATAAAACGGATTTTTTCGCCATTAATATTGAAAGTCCGGCGTACTTTTTTAAGATTGATAAGAAAACTATGCAGTCGGAAATCATTTACACCGATTCTGCAAAAAATGCCTTCTATGACGCCTTATTTTTCAATGGTGAACATTTTTTCACGTTCAGCGATCCGGAAGAAAATTTAAAGCTGAAACTGGCGCAGTTTGCCGATGCTGAAAAATTCAAAATTAATTTCTTGCATGATGAGGTTCAGCTGAAAAAAGGCGAAGCAGCTTTTGCGGCCAGCAACACCAACATCGCCGGTTTTAAAAATACCATCTGGATTGCGACCGGCGGCTTGGCATCAAGAATTTTAAAATTGAACCTGAAAACAGGAAAAATAAAAGTTTTTGAAACACCTTTTGTGCAGGGAACATCTTCGCAGGGAATATATTCCATCGATTTTTTAGATGGAAAATTCGGCATTGCTGTCGGCGGCGATTACACCAAACAGGCGGAAAACATCAACAACATTGCAACCACAAAAAATGGCGGAAAAACCTGGCAAATTCAGGCTTCCGGAAAAAACGGCGGCTATAAAACCTGCGTGAAAATCCGGCCAAATTCAAAAGGAAAAGACATCATCGCCGTAGGCGACCAAAATATTGAATTTTCTAATGATTACGGAAAAACCTGGACAACCATTTCCGAAGAAAAAGGTTTGTACGTCTGCGAATGGATTAATGAAAATAACCTTGTTTTTGCAGGTAAAAACCGCATCATCAAAATGAAAACCGATATCAAAAACAAGTAAATTCTTTTCAAAAAACGCTTTTCAAAACCTGACGAAACTCATTTTTGGGCGGTAGAAGTTTCGGTGTTTCCTTTCAGCATCGATAACTTATTTTGTACTTTTGCACAGTGAAATTTCAAAACGAAATTCCGAAATTTAATCTACTTCCGATGAACGCTTTAATCGATAAATATAATATTCCAGGCCCGCGTTACACCTCTTATCCAACCGTTCCGTTTTGGGACGATGCGAGTTTTAGCGGCGATTTGTGGCAGCAATCTGTCATTAAAACCTTTAACGAAACCAACGATACTGAAGGTATCTCACTTTATATTCACCTGCCTTTTTGTGAGCAGTTATGCACGTTTTGCGCGTGTCATAAAAGAATTACCAAACAGCATTCCGTAGAAACACCGTATCTGGAATCGGTCTTAAAAGAATGGGATTTATATGTAAAACTGTTCGGCAGAACACCGAAAATAAAGGAGCTTCACCTCGGCGGTGGAACACCTACTTTTTTCTCGCCAGCAAACCTCAGAATTTTGCTTGAAGGCATTTTTGCCAAAGCAGAAATCGCCGAGCATCCTGAATTTTCATTCGAAGGTCATCCAAACAACACCACGCGCGAACATTTACAGACTTTGTATGATCTTGGTTTCCGCCGTGCAAGTTTTGGTGTGCAGGATTATGACCCGAAAGTTCAAAAAGCTATTAACCGCATTCAGCCTTTTGAAAATGTGAAAAATGTAACTGAAATGGCCAGAGAAATTGGCTACAGAAGCATTTCTCACGATTTGGTTTTTGGTTTGCCTTTCCACACCTGGGAAAAAATGGAATTTACCATTCGCAAAACCTTGGAATTAAAGCCGGATCGTCTGGCGTTTTATTCTTACGCGCACGTGCCGTGGATTAAAGGGGTGGGACAAAGAGGTTTTGATGAAAACGATCTGCCAAGTGGCGAAGAAAAACGAAAATTATACACCAACGGAAAAAAATTGCTCGAGGAATTGGGTTACATCGAAGTGGGAATGGACCATTTCGCTTTGCCGCACGATGATTTGTACCAGTCCATGATTTCAGGTGATATTCACCGAAATTTTATGGGTTACACTTCCAGCAAAACCAAACTGATGGTCGGTCTGGGAATGTCCGCAATTTCCGATTCCTGGTACGCCTTTGCACAAAGCAATAAAACGGTGGAAGAATACCAGAAAATTGTGGAAGAAGGCATTATTCCTGTGGTGAAAGGTCACGTTTTGAATGAAGAAGACCTCATTATCAGAAAACATATTTTGAACCTCATGTGCCGTCTGGAAACTTCCTGGGATTTGCAAAACAGCTTCCCGGAAATTGAGAATTCACTGAAAGCTTTAGAAGAAATGGAAGCGGATGGATTGGTGGAAATTTCCAATAACTCAATAAAAATTACCGAAAAAGGGCGCGCGTTTACGCGTAATGTCGCCATGACTTTTGACCTACGGATGCTTCGGAATAAACCTGAAACCCGGATTTTTTCGATGACGATATAAAAGTGAAAGCGGCTGAAAAGCCGCTTTTTTAATATAATTAAATGCAACGCGTTTTCTCCTTTCCTTATATTTACTGAAAATTTGCCCAAATAACGCCCAAAAAATGTCAGAAAAAAACCTACCCGAAAAACAACGCCTTCACCCACGAAATAAAAACCGCGAAAAATATGATCTGGAAGCTTTGCTTACAGTTCAGCCCGATTTGGAAAAACACATAAAACCAAATAAATACGGCGAAAACTCGGTGGATTTTGCCAATCCCGCCGCGGTGAAACTTTTAAATAAAGCGCTGCTTCACCATTATTATGGCATTGAAAACTGGGATTTTCCGGATGAAAATCTCACGCCGCCAATTCCCGGTCGCGCAGATTATATCCATTTTATGGCAGATTTGCTGGTGCAAAGCAATTTCGGGACGATGCCTGAAGGTGAAAAAATTACCTGTCTGGATATCGGCGTTGGAGCGAGCGCGATATATCCGATCATTGGTGTTGCGGAATATGATTGGAATTTCATCGGTTCAGATATTGATGAAAAATCCCTCGATTCAGCAAGGAAAATTGTGGATGAAAATCCAAAGCTGAAAGATAAAATCACTCTTCGGTTTCAGAAAGATTCGCATCAGATTTTTAAAGGCATTATCGAAAATGAAGAAAAAATCGATTTGACTTTCTGCAATCCGCCATTTCACGCGTCGAATGAAGAAGCTGAAAAAGGCTCGCGCCGAAAAGTGCAAAATTTGGTCAAAAAGCAGGTAAAAAAAGCAGAGCTAAATTTTTCCGGACTTCAGAGCGAGCTGATTTACGAAGGCGGCGAAGCAGCTTTCATTCACAAAATGATGGCCGAGAGTAAGGAATTTTCGGAAAACTGCTATTGGTTTTCAACTTTAGTTTCAAAACAATCCAACCTGAAAAGAATTTATAAAACTTTAAATGACCTGGAAGCGGTTGGTTTGAAAACCATTCCGCTGGGCACCGGAAACAAATCCAGCCGCATTATCGCGTGGACATTTCTTTCCAAAGAAGACCAGAAAAACTGGCGCGAAACACGCTGGCGCTCACAAAAATAAATAAGCTGCTTTAAGGGCAAATTTTTTAAAAAAGCAATGGAGACGAAAGATATATTATTACAATTAAGGCAATTAAGCGCGCAAAGTCAGCTGCTGGAAACTCCGGAAATTGAGCGCACGGAAATGTTTAATGAAGTTTCGCTTTATGCCAACCATTTCATAGGAGGACTTTCAAAAGTAAAAGCTTTTCAGGACAAAGCCGCCGAATCGCTCGAAATAACCAACCAAAAAAGATCGCTGCCGGAACTTTTGGATTTGTACCAAAAGCAGGTTGCAGAAACCGGTATTAATGCAGCTTCCGGGAAACATTTGGGTTATATTCCTGGTGGTGGCGTTTTCAGCGCGGCGCTGGCAGATTTTATTGCCGCGACGACCAATCCGTATGCCAGCGTTTATTATGCGTCGCCAGGCGCTGCAACACTGGAAAACGAAGTCGTCAACTGGTTGAAAAAGCTGTTTTCTTTCCCGGAAAATTCTGTGGGCTGCTTATCGTCCGGCGGTTCAATTTCAACATTGATTGCTTTTACCGCAGCGCGTGATTATCATCAGGTTAAAAATGAACTCATCACAAAAAATGTGGTTTACCTTAGTGAGCAGGTTCATCATTCCACCCAAAAAGCTTTGCGCATCATCGGTTTGGAAGATGTTGTGATTCGCTATGTCGAACTCGACAGCGAACATAAGATGAAACCTGATTCGCTGGAAGAACAAATTAAAAAAGATTTGGCGGCCGGACTTCAACCGTTTATGGTGGTTGCAACTGCCGGAACGACCGATACAGGTGCCATCGATCCATTAGATCAAATCGCGGAAATTGCTAAAAGTAACAAAATGTGGTTTCATGTGGATGCGGCTTACGGCGGGTTTTTCATTATGACTTCCAAAAAAGAACTTTTCAAAGGCATCGAAAAAGCAGATTCCCTGATTGTCGATCCACACAAAGGTTTGTTTTTGCCCTATGGCGTGGGCGCGGTGCTCATAAAAAACAGTGCGGCGGTTTTGCATTCTAATTATTACACGGCGAATTATATGCAGGATGGCGAAAATGAAGAAATGCTGAAAAGTCCAGCCAATATTTCCCCTGAACTAACCAAACATTTCCGCGGTTTGCGCGTTTGGCTGCCGTTGCAGCTTCACGGTGTGGAACCGTTTATCGCGTGTCTGGAAGAGAAATTATTGCTCGTTCAATACTTCAGAAATCAGCTTGCGGAAAGAGGTTTTTGTTTGGGTCCAGAACCGGATTTGTCGGTGAGTTATTTCTGGTTTCCGTTTGAAAACGATGCAGAGACGAAAAATAAAAAGCTCATGCAGGAAATTCACGCGGACGGGTCGGTTTTCCTGAGTTCTTCGGTAATCGATAATCGGTTTGTTATTCGAATGGCGATTCTGGCTTTCCGGACTAAAAAAGAAACCATCGATGAAGCCGTAGAAATGATTGAAAGATGTCTGGAAAAAGTGAAATAAATATTTAAAATAATTTTCATTAAATCAAAAAAATATGCCCTTAATACGGCATATTTTTTCATTTTAGAAGGTCAGAAATTTAATTAAGAAAAATTCCGTGTTAAAAGACCAAATTTTTCTATTTTACCTGTGGAACTTTATTTTTTGTAACTGAATTTACAAGCAAAAATCCAAGCGCCACGCCGGCGGCGGTCATCAGTAAAGTCTGCGTTTTTTTTGACGGCAGTTTCATCGACATTTCACCATAGATACGGTGTGGATCTTTCGAAGGCTGGCGCACATTTCCGTCGGTGTTGGTGTTTTTTTCCGGTTTCATATTGAGTCGCAACAGCGCTGAGGCCGTATTAATGATGGTTTCCGGAAACAGGCTGTACATGATTTTCGCCATTTTTGCGTAACCATCGGTGATAATGCTTTTTTGTGGATTTTTTGCCGCTTCCACCATTTGCGCCGCGAGCTGTCGCGGATCCACGGAAAAAGGAGGAATTTTGAAATTGAGACCGCTGTATTTTGCGGAATGCATATTTCCGGTAGAACGCTGGATTCCGGGATACAAACCGACGACGTGAATATTCGGTTCATTGGAAAGTTCGCCCTGAAGTCCTTCCACCATTCCGCGGATGCCGAATTTTGTGGTGGAATACGCGGTGGAATAGGGCGCGGGCATCCAACCGCCGATGGATACATTATTGATTAAAACACCTTCGCCCTGTTTTTTGAAAATTGGGATTACCGCGTGTGCACCGTGGACAAAACCCAGCAGATTGGTTTTAATAACCTGGTCGGTGGTTTCAATGGGAATTTCTTCAAATTTTCCGCTCGCCATGACGCCGGCATTGTTCACCCAGACATCAATTCTGCCGTTAAACTGCAAGGCTTTTTGTGCTAAATTCTGAACTTGTTCGGCATCGGAAACATCCGTTTGAACGCCTAGTGCAACGACACCTAAATCGTGACAGAGCGAAACCGTTTCGTCTAAACCTTGTCTACCGCGCGCCGCAACCACAACGTTGCAGCCTTCCAAAGCGAAAGCTTCCGCAGCCGCGCGCCCAATGCCGCTGCTGCCGCCCGTAATAACCACTGTTTTGCCCTGCAAAGCGCCGTAACTGATGTCTTTATCTTTCATAATACTGGGTTTTGTTTGGAAAAGAGGCATCAATTTTTATGCAACTTTCTGTTTTTCAGCTTTCGGGGCTTTGTTTGTGTTTTTTAAAAGCGAAAAAAATTAGCTGTTAAAAGCAGGAATTTTTCTGATTTAGCTGCTATTTAAAATTGAAAAATTACGTCATTTAAGCAGGAAATATTTAGCGAAATGAATTTAATGCTGATAAAACATCAATCTCCAAAAGCAAAAAATTTGCCCGAATAGCGGCTTATTTTCGAGGCTTTTGGCCTTAAACAAAACCGGTGGCAGCTAATTTTTAATTTCGAAAATGAATTGTTAAAACATTCTTAATTATATTGAAAATCATTATATTTGCCGACTATAATTTTAATGTTGTAAACTATTAACAATGCAAGGAAAAGGACTTATTACGCTGGTTGCGATTATTCTGGGACTTATTTGTCTTAATGAATTGTTACCAACATGGTATGCTGGTAAAATCGAAAGGCAGGCAACTGCACTGGCTGGCGGTGACCCTGTAAAATATCAGAAAGAAATGGCCCGTCTTTCTAAAGACACGCTGAACCTGGGTTTTACAAAATTGTATTATTCCAAGGCTAAGGAGAAAGAAATGAAGCTGGGTCTGGATTTGAAAGGTGGTATTAACGTGCTGTTGGAAATTAACCAAAGAGATTTGGTGAATAATTTAACGGATTATTCAGCCAATCCAATTCTTCTGGAAGCCCTGGACCGAACTGATAAAGTGCAGAAAAATTCAACCAAAAGTTATATCGATAATTTCTTTATTGAATTTGATGCGGTAAATAAAGAAAAAGGCACCAACCTGAAATTGGCGGACCCGGAAATTTTCGGAAATACCAATCTTACCGAAATTAAATACAACTCTACCGACGAAGAGGTAAAAAATGTGGTACGGAAAAAAATCAGTGCTTCTGAAGCTGCGGCTTATGAAGTGATCCGAACCCGTATCGACAAAATGGGCGTTACACAGCCAAACGTGCAGCGTGTACCGGGAACTGGAAGAATTTCTGTGGAAATGCCGGGAAGTAAAGATATTGACCGTGTAAAGAAAATGCTGGCAACGTCTGCAAAACTTCAGTTCTGGGAAGTGCAGACCATCCAGGAAGCGATTCCATATTTGCAGCAATTATCAACTGTAGTTCCGTTAAAAGCAGATTCTATCGGCGTTCCGAAAAATACCGATTTGATGAGCATGCTTCAGCTGAACACTTTGCGTTCCAGCGGAGTTGGTAACGTAAAATTATCTGATACTGCAGCGGTAAATAAAATTTTAAATTCAACAGTTGCAAAAGATCTTCGTCCGGCGAACATCAAATATACCCAGTTTATGTGGGGCTATAAACCGGAATCCAACGATCCAAATAACTTAACGCTTTATGCGATCCGTGGAAATATCAACCAGAAAGCTCCGGTTGATGGCGCGGTAGAATCTGCACGTGTAAACTACGACGAAATGGGAAGAGTAGTGGTAGACATGCAGATGGACTCTAAAGGATCCAAAGACTGGAAAGCAATGACCGCGAAAAACGTGAACAAATCAGTTGCCGTTACTTTGGATAACGTGGTGTACACTGCGCCAAATGTGGTGAACGAAATTCCGAATGGAAGAACCCAAATTTCCGGAAACTTCTCTCAGGAGGAAGCTCAGGATTTGGTTAACGTTTTAGGCGCCGGGAAACTTCCTGCGAGCGCGAAAGTGGTTCAGGCAGATGTTGTAGGTCCGTCACTTGGTGCGGAATCCATTAACGCAGGTATGCTTTCATTCGTTATCGCTTTCATCATCATTATTGCGTATATCATTTTCTACTACGGTGGAGCGGGTGTTTATGCGGTAATCGCGATGGTGATTAACCTTTTCTACATCTTCGGAATCATGGATTCTGTAGATGCGACTTTAACTTTGCCTGGTATCGCGGGTATCGTACTCTCTATGGCGATGGCGGTGGATACCAACGTAATTATTTATGAAAGAACCAAAGAGGAGCTTTTCGCAGGGAAAAGTATCTTAGAAGCATATAAAGACGGTTTCAAGCACGCGCTTTCGGCGATTATCGATGGTCACTCGACTACGATTCTTACCGCAGTGGTGTTGTACATTTTTGGTACAGGACCGATTAAAGGATTTGCGGTAACGTTGATCATCGGTATTTTAATGACTTTCTTTACTTCTGTTTTGTTATCCAGAGTAATGATTTTCTCCCGTTTGAACAAAGGTAAAGGCCTTTCAGTTTGGACAGCGCCAACTAAAAATTTATTCCGTAATGTCTGGATAGATTTTATCGGAAAAAGAAAATATGCGTACATGATTTCAGCTTTCCTTACCGTAGCGAGTTTAATTTCCATCGCGGTAAATGGCTTTAAATATGGTATTGATTTTACCGGTGGTAGAAACTACGTGGTGAAATTTGACAAACCAATTGATGCCACAAAAGCGGAAGAATCTTTAACCAAATTATTTGCCACTGCAGACGGTAAAAATTCCGCAGTAGAGGCGAAAACTTTTGGTAGCGGAAATCAGCTGAAAATTTCTACCGATTATTTAATTGACGATGAATCCTTGAAAGCGGATCAAACCATCGAACAAAAATTGTATGAAGGTTTGAAGGCAGACTTGCCGGCAAATTTAACTTTAGAAGAATTTAAATCAGCCAATGAAGATCACGCCGGAATCATTTCGTCAACGAAAGTTGGTCCGACGGTAGCAGATGATATTAAAACCGGCGGTGTTTTTGCAGTGACCGCAGCGTTAGCAGGAATTTTCCTTTATATTTTGCTGAGGTTCAGCAAATGGCAGTTCTCTCTTGGCGCAGTTGCCGGTTTGGCGCATGATGCTATTATCATTTTGGGAATGTATTCATTGCTGCATAAATATATGCCGTTTAATATGGAAATTAATCAGGATTTCATTGCAGCCGTCCTTACGGTGCTCGGATATTCGATTAATGATACGGTAATTGTATTTGACAGAATCCGGGAGTATTTAAGAGAGAAAAAATCTACCACTTTAGCCGGTTTATTTGATGATTCAATTTCCAGCACATTAGGTAGAACTTTCAATACCTCATTTACCACTATTTTGGTGATTTTAGCCATCTTTATTTTCGGTGGTGAAAACCTTCGCGGATTTATGTTCGCATTGTTAATCGGGATTGCTTTTGGTACTTACTCTTCGATCTTTATCTCTTCGGCAATCGCTTATGATTTCTTAAGAGGAAAAGGCAAAGAGCCGGAAGAAAAACTACACGGCAGAACTTCTGTTGATGTAGAAGTTATCGACAAACGAACTAAAAAATAGATTTTTTTATATAATTAAATGTCCTTCATCCGAAGGACATTTTTTTTGCTGTCAAAACGCTATATTTTTTCAAAAAAAACGATATTTACTTCCGCAATGCAAAAAAAACAGAAATCTGCCGCTGTCGGTTTTATATTTATCACCCTGATTATCGATATCACAGGTTGGGGAATTGTAATTCCGGTCGTCCCGAAACTGATTCAGGAACTCATCCACAATTCCGATCTCAGCGTGGCTTCGCAATACGGCGGCTGGCTCAGTTTCGCCTACGCCGGAACACAGTTTATTTTTGCTTCAATATTAGGCGGATTAAGTGATAAATTTGGTCGGAGGCCGATTATTTTATTTTCGCTTCTGGGATTTTCTTTAAACTTTTTAATTCAGGCATTAGCGCCTACCATTTTTTGGCTCTTTGTCGGCCGAATTTTTTCCGGCGTCACCGGCGCCAGCATTACCACGGCGAGTGCTTATATCGCTGATGTATCAACCGAAAAAGACCGCGCTAAAAATTTCGGTTTAATCGGTGCTGCTTTTGGGATTGGTTTTATCGTGGGGCCCGTAATCGGCGGTTTTCTTGGGCAATACGGCGCGCGCGTTCCGTTTTACGCAGCTTCAATTTTGTGCCTCGTCAATTTCTTATACGGCTGGTTTATTTTGCCGGAAAGTTTAGAAAGGAAAGACCGCCGCGAGTTCAACTGGCGTCGCGCAAATCCTGTCGGTTCGCTCTTGCAGCTGCGGAAACATCCGGAAATACTGGGTTTAATTTTAATTTTGGTTTTCGTGTACATCGCCGGACACGCGGTTCAAACGAACTGGACATTTTTCACCATGTATAAATTCGGCTGGACGGAAAAAATTGTGGGACTTTCTCTTGGCGCGGTTGGTTTTATGGCGGCGCTGGTTCAGGGCTATTTGATTCGCTTTATTCAGCCGAAATTAGGCAACGAACGCACCATAATTTACGGTTTGTCGCTCTACGACATCGGTATGATTCTTTTTGCTTTTGCCAGCGAAAGCTGGATGATGTTCGCGGTTTTAATTCCATATGGTTTGGGTGGTATCGCCGGCCCCGCGTTGCAATCCGTGATTTCTGCACAGGTTCCGAAAAACGAACAGGGCGAGCTGCAAGGTGCATTGGCGAGTTTGGTGAGTTTCACCGCGATTATTGGTCCGCCATTAATGACGAATACTTTCTATTATTTCACCCACGATGATGCGCCATTTAAATTTGCTGGCGCGCCTTTTTTCCTCGGATTTGTATTGATGTCAACCAGCGTGGTTTTGGTTTATTTTCTTTTTGAAAGAAAAAATAGGCTTTAAAACGGCAAAAAATTCCGTTTTGCCTAAATCTGAAGGCACCTTTTCTCTCGTAAATCCTTATAGTTAAAACACTTTAAATTTGTAATTAAATTTAAAAATGAAATCAGATATCATAATCTTTTGTAATTTTACGCCATGGAATTAAGCTTAGGTGAAATGCTTATGATTGCGCTGGCGATCGTTGTTTTATTTGGTCCCGATAAATTACCGCAAATCGCTCGTGACCTCGGTCAGGGCGTTCGAAAAATGCGTGGCGCCATGGAAGACGTAAAAACTGAAATTTTGAAGGAAACCGACAATCCTGTCGCGGAAATCAAGCGCGAGATCGATAAGGTGAAAAAAGCTGCGCAGGATTACAACCCGATGGCCGATTTAGCGAAAGATAATTACACACTTCCCGCAGAACCGAAAGTAAATCTTGCAGACGACGACTCCCACGACGGACCGGTAAGCCGCTAAAATGTACGACCTCATTCAGCAAGATAGAAAACTGTTTCTGGAACTCAATAATTTGGGTTCCGCTTCTTTTGACCAGTTTTGGATTATGCTTTCTTCCACCTGGATTTGGGTGCCGCTTTACGTCATATTTTTCTACCTTTTAATTAAAAATTTTTCCGTCCGAAATCTCATATTTATTCTGATTTTTGTGGCGCTCGGCGTTACGGTTTCAGATCAGTTGGCGGGCGTTTTCAAATCCGGAATTATGCGTCTTCGTCCTTGTCACGATCCCGCTTTTAACGGTTTGATGCGCGCAGTAAAATGCGGCGGTAAGTTTGGCTTTTATTCCAGTCACGCTTCGAACACGTTTTTCATCGCAACTTTGATGAGTTTTCTACTTTCGAAAAAAATGCCCGTTTTGCCGTATATTTTATTCTTTTGGGCGGCTGCGGTTTCTTACAGCCGAATCTATTTGGGCGTACATTTCCCGATGGATATTCTAATGGGCGCCGCTGTTGGTTTTCTGCTGGGCGGCTTTTTCTACACGCTTTGCTTAAAAGTCATCCACCGCCAACGTGCTGAATAATTAAAAAATTGGCTGCTTTAAATGCGAATTTTTTGGTTTTGATTTAAATTTTCGGCGCGCGGTAAGAGCGTTCTATCTTTTTCCTATCTTTGCTTTTATGTCAGAAAACAACGATAAAAGGCTTTTCCTCATCGATGCTTACGCGATGATTTTTCGCGGCTATTACGCGCTCATCCGCAGTCCGCGCATGACGAGCACGGGTCAGGATACTTCCGCCATTTTTGGTTTTACCAATTCTCTAATTGAACTCATCCGTCGTGAAAGACCTTCGCATTTGGCGGTGGTTTTTGATGTCGGTCAGGCAAGCATCCGCACCAACGATTTTGCCGATTATAAAGCAAATCGAAACGAAACGCCGGAAGCCATTAAAACCGCGATTCCCTATATTCACCGCATTCTGGAAGCGATGCACGTGCCGATTCTTGGTCTCGAAGGTTATGAGGCGGATGACGTTATCGGAACCATCGCCTGCAAAGCGGAAAAGGAAGGTTACCAGATTTTTATGGTGACTCCGGACAAAGATTTTGCACAGTGCGTGACCGAAAACATAAAAATTTATAAACCCGGTTTAAAAGGCGCCGATTTCGAAATTCTTGGTGTTGAAGAAGTAAAAGCCAAATACGAAATTGAGGATCCAAAACAGGTCATTGATTTTCTCGCCATGATGGGCGATGCCGTGGATAATATTCCCGGTTTGGAAGGTGTTGGTGAAAAAACAGCCAAAAAGTTCCTGAAAGAATACGGCAGCATCGAAAATTTGCTCGCAAATACTGCCGATTTAAAGGGGAAAATCAAGGAAAAAGTGGAAAATTCTGCAGAACGCGGCATTCTTTCAAAAAAATTGGCGACCATCATTTGCGATGCGCCAATTGAGTTCCATGAAGAACAATATGATTTGGAAGAACCTGATTTCGAAAAGGTTAAAGAAGTTTTCGACGAAATAGAATTCCGACGTTTATACGAAAATCTTTACCGAGCTTTCGCTCCGAAAACCGAATTTGAAACACAAAGCATCAGTCCAGTTCAGGCAAAAACGCAAAAAAGTGGTGAACAATCCATGCAGCTGGATTTATTCGCGAATTTCGAAGAACTAAATCAGGCGATGACCAGTAAAGATACGGTCGCGGATAATGACCATTTGTATCAGTTCATCGATACCGAAAAAGGTCAATATTTACTCGCTAAAAATTTGCTCGCGCAAAAAGCCGTTGGTTTTGATGTGGAAGTAACATCCATGAACGAAATGGAGGCTGAATTGGTCGGAATGAGTTTTTCCTACCGAAAAGGTTTAGCCTATTACGTCCCGCTTTCGAAAAACCGTGAGGAGGCTTTACAAACTTTAGAAATTTTCCGTCCGTTTTTTGAGAAAAAAGACATTGTAAAAATCGCGCACAATCTAAAAATCGATTATAAAGTGCTGGAATTGTACGGGATTTCCGTGGAGGGCGCCATTTTCGACACCATGATTGCGCATTATCTGTTGAATCCCGACGGTCGCCACACCATGGATTATCTTGCGGAAATGTATCTGAATTACAAACCGATTGCTTTGGAAACTTTAATCGGAAAAAAAGGTAAAAATCAGGGTAGTTTTGACATGCTCTCGCTGGAAGAACAAACGCAGTATGCCGCCGAGGATGCGGATTTGACTTTTCAGCTATACGAACTTTTCGCGCCACAACTTAAAAAAGAAAACCTCGAAGACTTATTCTTTAAAGTTGAAATGCCTCTAATGAAAGTTCTGGCAAAAATGGAACTTGCCGGAATCGCACTTGATAAAAACTGGCTGGAACAGGAAAGTAAAGATTTGGAAAACGATTTGCGAAACCTCGAAAAAACGATTTTCGAAATGTCAGGCGAAGAATTCAATATGAATTCACCGAAACAGCTGGGCGAAGTTCTATTTGAAAAAATGCAGCTGGACCCGAAAGCTAAAAAAACAAAATCAGGTCAATACGCGACTTCAGAAGATATTCTGCAAAAACTGGCTTCCAAGCACGAAATAATTCCGCATATTTTAGAGCACCGTACTTATCAGAAACTGAAATCTACATACGTCGATGCTTTGCCTTTGCAAATTGACAAAGATGATGAGCGCGTGCATACCACTTTTTCACAAACCACGGCAGCAACTGGACGTTTAGCAAGTGTCAACCCAAATCTTCAAAATATTCCAATCCGGACCTTGCGTGGACAGCAAATTCGTGGCGCTTTTGTGGCCAATCCGGGTCATAAAATTATCGCAGCGGATTATTCCCAAATCGAATTGCGCTTAATTGCCGCTATTTCTGAGGAAGAAAATATGATAAAAGCTTTCCAGGATGGTGAAGATATTCACGCTTCTACGGCGTCAAAATTATTTGGAGTTCCGCTCGAAGAAGTCACCAAAACCCAACGTTCCCAAGCAAAGACGGTGAATTTTGGGATTTTGTACGGTCAGGGCGCTTTTGCTTTGGCAGAACAAACCGGCCTTTCGCGGAAAGAGGCGAAAGAAATGATAGAGTCGTATTTTGAAACCTATCCGAACTTAAAAAAATATATGGGCGGACAAGTGGTAAAAGCGCAGGAAATGGGCTATGTGGAAACGATTTTAAACCGGAAGAGGCATTTAAAGGACATAAATTCTGCCAATTTTGTGGTGAAAGCGCATGCAGAAAGAAATGCGGTTAATGCGCCAATTCAGGGAAGTGCTGCAGATGTTATTAAGCTCGCGATGATTAAAATTGATGAGGAACTCACCAATCAAAATCTGAAAACCAGAATGCTGCTTCAGGTTCATGACGAACTTGTTTTCGAAGCGCCGGAAGACGAACTGGAAACCGTAACCGCTTTGATTAAAAATGAAATGGAAAATGCCTACAAAACTTCCGTTCCTTTATTGGTGGAAGTTGGCGTGGGCGATAACTGGCTGGAAGCGCATTAAAATCAAAAAATTTGCCTTTATAACGGCAAATTTTTTAGTTTCTTAAAAACGTTCGAAAGTTTTTTTACCTAAATTCGAGTAACCTTTAATTCTGAAATCATGAAAGCAGTAGTTCTTTACGAAAATCCGGAATCCAGTATGGAGCAGTTTATGGAAGCTTTTCCGCGGCATCAGGCGGTAGAAGATGAGTTTGTAAAAGACGGAAAAATTCTCGGAATTGGAGTTTTTACAAATCCGGGCGAAGGCGCCATGGCCATTTTCGTGGATAAAAATGCTGCGGACGAATTTGTAAAGCGCGATCCTTTTGCCGCTGAAGGTCATTACACCAAAGTCACCATAAGAGAATGGGAAGATGAAATGAGCAAATAAATGAGATTCCTGATCATCATTCCCACGCACAACGAGGAAAAAAATATTCTTTTCACGCTGAAATCTCTGGAAAAACAAACATTTCAGGATTTTTTCTGTGTCGTGGTAAACGACGGATCCACCGATAAAACGCTGGAATTTGTCGAAAATTTTATCCAGGAAAAAACCAATTTTAAGCTGCTGAATTTAGCACAGTCTGCGCATGAGCCTGGAGCAAAGGTGGTGCGCACTTTCAATAAAGGCCTGGAAAGTGTCGATTTAAAGGATTTTGATGTCATCTGTAAGTTCGATGCGGATATTATTTTTCCTGCCGATTATTTACAGAAAATCCAGAAAGTTTACGAAACAAATCCGAAAGCCGGCATGGTTTCCGGAATTGTTAAAATTAAAAAAGCGGTTTTCGAACTCGCCTTAGCTTTTGATTTTAAAGATGAAAAACACCAGTGGAAGTTTGAAAATCTCTCTTCAAAAAATCATGTGCGCGGCCCAATAAAATCTTACCGAAGACAATGTTTTCTGGATATGAACGGTCTGCGGCCGGTTCTGGGTTGGGATAATATCGACGTCATGCTCGCGAAAAAATACGGCTGGGAAACCGTTACCATCAAAGATTTGTGGGTGAAACATTTGCGACCGACGGCTTTTCAATATAAAAATCAAAAAGCCGAAAAATTGGGCGAATATTTCTATAATATTGGTTTAAATTTGCCGCTGACATTGATTTCTTCGGGAAAATCTTCCTTAAAGAACAGATCTTTTTCGGAGTTTTTAACCACTTTAAAATCATTTTTAAAACAGAAAGGTAAAAAATCACTTTCCGATGAAGAAATAAAATTCATCCGAAAATTACGTTGGAACCAAATATTTCAAAGAAAATAAATATGAAAAAAATTATATCATTTAGCGCCGTATTTTTTTCGCTGATTTTTTTAGCGCAGAAAAATGCTGATTTAATCATTACCAACGCGAAAATTTATACCGTCAACGAAAAATTTGACATCGCTGAATCCATGGCGATTTCAAATGGAAAAATTCTTGCCGTTGGAAAATCTGCTGATATTCTGAAAAACTATAAATCCGCTAAAATTCAGAATTTACAGGGAAAAGCGGTGTATCCGGGTTTAATCGATGCGCATTGTCATTTCACCGGTTTTGCGACCGACAAGTGGAAAAGTCAACTTTGGGGCACAAAATCCTGGGACGAAATCGTAACCAGAATTAGCGATTATGCGAAGACTGCACCGCGCGAATGGATCTACGGCCGTGGCTGGGACCAGAACGATTGGGCTGTCAAAGAATTTCCAACTAAAGAAAAACTCGATCAATTATTTCCGGACCGCCCGGTTTTCCTGAAAAGAATTGACGGACATGCCGCTGTGGTGAACCAAAAAGCGCTGGATATTGCGGGTGTGACCACAAAAACCAAAATTACCGGTGGAGAAATTGAGCAAAAAAACGGCAAATTAACCGGGATCTTGGTGGATAATGCCATGGATTTGGTGGAAAAACATATTCCGGCAATTGAAGATGAAATGGCGATTCAATATTTTTCGGAACTTCAAAAAGAGTGTTTTTCTTACGGTTTAACTTCTGTTCACGATTGTGGAATCACGGAAAAAACTTTGGAGCTTCTTGAAAAAGCACAGTCACAAAAGGCTTTGCAAATGAAAGTTTTCGCCTTGCTGGAAGACAATGCAAACTATTACGACCGATGGGTAAAAAAAGGTCGATACACTAACCAAAATATTACCGTTGGCGGTTTCAAAGTGTATTCGGATGGGGCGCTGGGTTCGCGCGGCGCCTGTCTCATTCACGATTATTCTGACAAAAAAGGCTGGAAAGGTTTTCTTCTAAGCGACCAGGAGCATTTCAGAAATTTAGCTAAAAAACTAAAAAACAGCAATCTGCAAATGGCGACACACGCCATCGGTGATTCTGCGAACCGCGTGATTCTTCAGATTTATGGTGAAGTTTTAGGTGTGAAAAATGACCGAAGATGGCGAATTGAACACGCACAGATTGTGGATAAAAATGATTTCGATCTGTTTGGCAAATATTCTGTCATTCCTTCTGTGCAGCCCACTCACGCTACTTCCGACATGTATTGGGCGGAAGACCGTTTAGGCAAAGACCGCCTCAAATTTGCTTACGCATACGAAGATTTGCTTAAGCAAAACGGCTGGTTGCCGTTGGGCACCGATTTCCCGGTAGAGGAAATCAGTCCGCTGAAAACTTTTTATTCTGCGGTGGCGCGAAAAGATTCACAGCATTTTCCGGCAAACGGTTTTCAAACTGAAAACGCTTTAACCCGTCAACAAGCACTTCGCGGAATGACAATTTGGGCGGCAAAAGCAGCATTTCAGGAGAACGAAATCGGAAGTCTGGAAATTGGTAAATCAGCGGATTTTATCATTATGGATCAGGATTTAATGACTGTTCCGGAGGTTAAAATTTTGGACACCAAAGTTTTGGAAACTTACAGCAACGGTAAAAAAGTTTTCTAAAAGCTTTGAAGAAAATCGCTTATATCGAGCTTGATACGCACGCGGAAATTGCGGGAAATTTTCTGGAATTAATGAAAAATTCACCGGAGTTTTCGGTGGATTTTTACTTTTCTGAAAAAATTTTCAACCAACTAAATAAACAGAAATCCAGTATTTTTCTTGTAAGAAACGAGCAACTTTTAAAGCATTTAAAAGCCGGAAATTACGACTTGGTGATTATCGGCACGGTGCACCGTTATTTTAACTTGTTTAATGAAATCGCGGCAAATTTCAACACGGTGATCATCGTTCATAATGTGAATTTTACGCAAATTTCGCCTTTTCAGCTGCTAAAAAATATCTTTAAAAAAGACGTCAAATACCGGCTGAAATTAGCTTTGAAAGAAGGTTTGTTTTCTGCGCCGGAAGTCTTTACAAAAGCAAAAAAACTGTTGGTTTTAGACCAAAATTTAAATCCAAATAATTCGGTCTTTTTACCGGTTTTTTTTACGGAAAAATATGAAACTCAGCAGTCGGAAAGTTTTACCATTTTGGTTCCGGGCGCGGTTTCGCAGGCAAGACGCGACTATAAAAAAATACTGAGCGAATTGACCAAATTTTCAGAAAATAAGCCGCAGAGAAAGCTCAAAATTGTTTTACTTGGAAAGGCGCAAAATGAAGAATTGCTTTGGTTGCAAAGCTTTGAGAAAACAAAATCAAAAAATATTTCAATTCAATATTTTACCGAAAAAGTTCCGCAGCATATCTTTGATGAATGGATGCAAAAAGCGGATGTTTTATGGTGCCCAATTCAGCGTGAAACTGAATTTTTCAGCAATCGTGAAATTTACGGCGAAACAAAAATGAGCGGAAATATTGGTGATGCTATAAAATTTGGAAAACTAGCTTTCTTTCCGGAGAGTTTTTCGTCGGAGTACGCACTCATTAAAAATGAAGATTCGCTGGAGAACATTTTAGCCTTTAAAACGACCAATTTTTTCAATTTTCAAAAAGAGTTCAACCGCGAAAAAGTGGCTGCGGAACTGGAAAAAGTTTTACAATCTCTGCTTTAAAACTTAAAAACACTTCGAAAAAATTTCGCGTTCAGATATTCTTCAAGCGGAAAAATTTTCATCACATGATTGGCGCCGAAAATGACGAGCAAAACGAACCCCGGTTTATAAATTAAGTTGAGGAAATTGCTGTTGGTTTCGGGCAAAATAATCGCTACCGTGGTGGCCAAAGTGCAGATGATGAAAACGTACATCATTTCGATAGTCAACGGAAAAACCTTGAATTTCAGGTAATTGAAATATATTTTAATCAGGTTGAATAATGTAAGCGAAATGCCAGTTGCCATGGCGATTCCGATGATTCCCAGGTCGGTTTTTGTGAGGAAAAGGTAGTTTAAAACTATGGTGGTAATCGCTAAAAACAGCATCACCACAATGTTGAAACGATAGTGTTTCGAAAGCGAAATAATGTGGCCGTTAAAGCCGGTCGCCAGGTCGAAAACCATGGCGAAACCTAAGATCCAAACGACAGGTTCCGCCTGACGAAGCTGTTCTCCGTTTTTTATAAAATTGCTTAAAAACGGGAAACCGACGAGAATGCAGGAAAATAAAACGGCGCCCAAAAAGAATAAAGTCAGTGAAGTTTTTTTGTGAAATCGGTCCAGTTCCTCAAAATCGCCATCGGCGATATTTTTATTGATGAGCGGCGCCGAAATATTGAAAATTCCCATTTGCGGAATCATAATAAATGACAAAATGGAGAGAATAATGCTGTAAACGCCGTTTTCTTCGAAGTTCAAAAATTCGCCGATCATAAAATTATCGACGCGGAAGGCGATATAATTGCCGATATTTCCAAGAAATCCATAGAAACTGTAGTTCAGGATTTCTTTCCACAAATGGTCTTTGCGAACATAATCCGTGCTGAAGTCGGGCGTAATCTTTTCGAGCTTATTGGCGTAAAAAAAGTAACCGACAAAGGACAGGATGAACATTCCGATGAAAAATCCGTAGGCGCCTTTTTCGGAAACTCCCAAGAAGAAAAAAAGCAGGAAAGCGCCTAAATTAGCGATTTTGGGAAAAAGGTTTTCGAAAATATTCGGTACAACTATGCGCTTAAAGTTGGTAATGTATTTATTGAAAACCGCGGAAAGTGCCATAATCAGAATGAGCGGCAAGATGAGGCGTTTCATTTTCCAAAGTTCCAGCGTTTTATATTCGGGGAAGATTTGGAAAAAAAGGAAGAAAAAGAGGCTAAAAATTAAAAAGTTAATGATGATTCCGACCAGCGAAAGCGAAAGTAAATTTTGATTTTTACCGGCTTCTTTCGCGTGCAGAAAGAATTTAACATTAGAAAAGGAAAGCCCGAAAACCACAATGGGCAAAAGCATTTCTGCTGTGGGCATGATGTAGCGCAGCTTTCCGTAAAATTCCATGTCATACGGAAAAACGAAAATCGCGGAAACCGTTCCGAGTAAAAATCCGAAATATCCGATTAAGGAATATTTAAATCCTTGCCTCGCAACTACGCTCATATTTTAGTTTTAAGTTAGAAAAATTGCCGGTAAATGCTTTATTTGCTGTGAAAATTTGGACAAAACCAAAACTTTTAAAACAAAAAAAATGTCGTTGCGGCATTTACTTTTTTCTAAGGTGAAGGGCAAATATAGTAAATTATGTTAAATATTTGTTAAAATGAAACACTTGCCTTCGATGATTTTTTGGTCACGGGCAATTGTTCTATTTTTATACATTGAAAAATAGCTGCTAAAATGCCTTTTTTTCTGATATTAACATTAAAAAAATACCATGAAAAAATATTTATTTTTACTACTGATCGGTTTATTAAGTTCGTGTACTGCTCTTAAAAACACGAGTGAAAAACCGTTTGTCTGGGAAGGTGCCAACGTTTATTTTCTGCTGACTGACCGTTTTAAAAATGGAAATCCGGACAATGATGTGAATTTTAACCGCACTGAAAAAGCGGCTGTTCTAAGAGGTTTTGAAGGGGGAGATTTACGCGGAATTATTCAGAAAATTGATGAAAATTATTTTTCAGATTTAGGTGTAAATGCCATTTGGATGACGCCTCTGGTGGAACAAATTCACGGTGCTACTGACGAGGGTACTGGTAAAACGTACGGTTTTCATGGCTATTGGGCGAAAGACTGGACGGCGCTTGACCCGAATTTCGGCACAAAAGCAGATTTGCAGGAATTGGTTGAAAAAGCACATAAAAAAGGAATCCGAATTGTCTTGGACGCGGTCATCAACCACACCGGACCGGTGACACCGGCTGATATGGTTTACCCCAATACCTGGGTTCGCACTTCGCCAACGTGTACTTACAACAATTACCAAAATACCACCGCGTGTACCTTGGTGGCCAATCTTCCGGATATTTTAACCGAATCTGATCAACCCGCGGAATTGCCGCAAATGTTGGTGGAAAAATGGAAAAAAGAGGGCAGATACGAGGCAGAAATGAAGTCGCTGGATGAATTTTTTGCACGCACGGGCTATCCGCGTGCCCCGAAATATTACATTATGAAATGGCTGGCGGATTACGTGCAAGAGTACGGAATCGACGGTTATCGCGTGGATACGGTGAAACACACTAACGAAGATGTTTGGAAAGATTTCCAGAAAGTGTGTCAGGACGCTTTTGACATTTACAAAAGAAAAAATCCTGAAAAAGTGCTGGATAACAACTTATTTTTCACCGTAGGTGAAGTGTACGGTTACGGAATTTCGCAAAAACAGGATTATAATTTTGGCGACAAAAAAGTGAATTATTATCAGAACGGCTTCAAGTCATTGATTAATTTTGATTTTAAAGGTGACGCGAATAAACCGTACGAAGAGCTTTTTTCCAATTATTCAAATTTGCTGAATGGTGACCTAAACGGAAAAACGGTGATGAACTATCTAACTTCGCACGACGATGGCTCACCTTTCGATAAAGAGCGCAAAAAAACCTTCGAAGCCGGCACAAAATTGCTTTTAACACCAGGAATTTCTCAAATTTATTACGGTGACGAAAGCGCCAGAACTCTGACTGTTGCAGGTGCAGAAGGCGACGCAAATCTGCGTTCCAACATGAACTGGAATGATTTGCAAAACAATGCAGCGACGCAAAAATTAGAAGAACATTACCAAAAACTTGGGAAATTCCGCGCGAATCATCCGGCAGTGGGCGCGGGCGTTCATAAAAATTTGGCGAATAATCCTCAATATTGGTTTACCAGAAGTTTTACAAAAGACAATTTTACCGACAAAGTGGTTATTGGTTTGGATTTGCCAAAAGGTGAAAAATTGGTCAATTTAACGGGAATTTTTCCGGCAGGAACCAAATTGCGGGATGCGTATTCGGGGAAAACTACCATTGTCTCAAAAGATAATTCCGCAAAAATAACCAGCGATTTTACCATCGTTTTATTTGAAAAAATATAATATTAATTATATTTAGAAGTTTAAGAAATAAAAAAAAATGAATTTAAAAATAGCGTTTGCAACTTTACTTTTATCGGTTTCACTTTTTGGTCAAAAAGTTCCGACCACCAGTAAAACTGAGTTTTCAAAAGAAGCTTTAGCGCAAAAAATTACCGCTTTAGACGGCAAAAAATTGCAGATTGCAGAAATCCTGAAAAAACATGAAGGCCGAATTTTAATCATCGATTTTTGGGCGAGCTGGTGCCGCGACTGTATTTTGGCGCTGCCTTCGACCAAGGAATTGAAAGAGAAAAACCCGGAAATTGACTTCGTTTATTTTTCGCTCGATCGCTCGCATGAGCAATGGAAGAGAGGTTTGGAAAAATATGAAATTGCGGGTGAAGAAAATTATTGGTTCGATGAAGGTTGGAAAAATAATTTCAATAATTACATCGATTTGAATTGGGTGCCACGTTTTATGGTCATCGACCAAACCGGGAAAATTGCAAAATATTACGCAATCAGTCCGAACGATCCGGACATTCAAAAGAAAATTGACGAGTTATGAAAGCAAAGAGCGGATATTTTTTCCGCTCTTTTTTCTGTTTGTTTTAAAAATGTAAACCAGAAAAATTTGCTGCTTTAAAGGCAAATTTTTCGATTTTAATGAAGAGAAGCCCCAAGAAAATCATTTAATGGTTTCATCGCTTTGTAGACCATAGCAAAATCTTTTTCAGCGCCGGTTTTCATCAATGCTTCATCTGAAATCGGATGACTGACGGTGAAACTTTTCAGCTTCAGAAATTCTGCCATCGGATGGTCTTTGTCAAAACCTGCGGGAACGCGCTGCAGTTTGTTTTCAACGCTTAAGCCGCGGAAGTTATTTCTGAGGTTTTCTTCTTCTAGAATCTTCAAAAACTCCGGACCGTTCAGCGCAATTTCGTTTCGGATTACCTTTAAATCTGCGGATTCCGGTTGGTAAACGCCGCCGGCGAGAAAGGATTTTCCGGGTTCGATGTGGAGATAATAACCGGCTTTTTTACCTTTTTTCATTCCCAAGCTCACTCCGAAATTGGTTTTGTAAGGCTGTTTGTTCAGCGAAAAACGCGTGTCACGGTAAATTCTGAAAAGTGCTTTGTTGGCATCAATTTTCAAAATTTCTTCATCAAAACCGCTTATTTCCTGAATGAGTTTCTCCACAAAATTCACCACATTATCTTTCGCTTTCAGGTACAATTCTTTATTTTCATTAAACCACTCGCGGTTATTATTTAATTTTAATAAATTTAAAAAACTGAGCGTGGAAGGTTCGAGAGATTTCATAGCAGGTTTTAAGCTTTAAAAATAAGGAAAAAAATATCGTCTTAAAACGGCATATTTTTCAATTATTAAAAATGGAAGAAAAGAGCGTGAAAATTATCATAAATAAAAACCGTATCTTTGCACCCAATTTATAGACGATCTTTTACATGAATTTATTTACGGAGACCAATTTAAGTCCTGAAATTTTGAAGGCAATTGGCGAACTGGGCTTTGTGAGCCCAACAGAAATCCAAAAACAGACTATTCCTTTTATCTCTACAGATATACGCGATCTTATCGCACTTGCGCAGACGGGAACAGGCAAAACAGCAGCTTTTACGCTTCCGATTTTGGATATGATTGACGACGGGAGTCGCAAAATCCAATTATTGGTGCTTTGTCCAACCAGAGAACTTTGTTTGCAAATTACCAAAGACATTACTAATTATTCGAAATACATGCGAAACATCAAAACTACAGCGGTTTATGGTGGAAGCAGTATCACCGATCAGATCCGATCGTTGCGGGACAAACCACAAATCGTGGTGGGAACTCCGGGACGTGTCATCGATTTGATTAACAGAAAAGCACTTGATTTCTCTGAAATCAGATGGATGATTCTTGATGAAGCTGATGAAATGTTATCAATGGGGTTCAAAGACGATTTGGAAACCATCTTACGCGAAACGCCTGATACAAAACAAACTTTTCTTTTCTCGGCAACGATGAATAAGGAAGTTGAAAGAATTTCTAAAAATTATTTGACCGATCCTTTCCGCATTACGGTGGGTTCCGCAAACGAGGTAAAGAAAAACATCAAGCACGAATTTTACGTGGTTGGTTACAGAAATAAGAAAGAAGCGTTGAAAAGATTGATTGATGCAAATCCTAATCAGTATTCAATTATTTTTTGCCGAACCCGTATGGAAACTCAGGAAGTCGCTGACTTTTTGATGCAGAACGGTTACGCCGCAGATGCGCTTCACGGTGATTTGTCACAGGCCCAGCGCGACACGGTGATGAAAAAATTCCGTTTGAAAAACATCGATATTTTGGTGGCAACCGACGTTGCTGCGCGAGGATTGGATGTGAATTCCTTAACGCACGTTATCCATTTTTCTTTGCCCGATGACCCGGAAGTGTTTGTTCACCGAAGCGGTAGAACAGGCCGTGCCGGAAAAGACGGAATTTCCATGGCGTTGATTAAACCTGAAGAATCCCGTAAATTAAAGCAAATTAAGCAGTCTACGAAAATTGATATCGTAGAGAAAAAAATTCCGACAGGAAAGAAAATCATCGAAGCACAGGTTGCCGGCGTTTTCGAAAAACTGTTTACGGAACACGAAAATTTGGTGGAATTTGATGACGAATTAATCCCGGATTTATCTGCTTTTACAAAAGAAGAATTGGTGCACCAGCTTTTGCAGCTTCAGTTGCGTGATATGGCGCTTTATTATAAAGATAAAGACGATTTGCTTGAAGTTAAGTTCAATAGTGATGACCGTGGAAGCGACAGAGGAAGAGATCGTGGCAGGGACCGCGACGGAAGAGGCAGAGACCGCGACCGTGGTGACAGAAGAGACGGTGGGAACCGATTTTCTTCTAACAGAGATGGCGGAAGCCGTGAATTTAGCAGAGACCGCGATGGTGGAAACCGCGAATTCAAGGAAAGAAAACCAAGAAAAAATAACGGCGATATGGTGCGTTTTTTCTTTAATCTCGGAAAAAGAGATCATTTGAAAAAAATCGATATGTTGGAAATCATCAACAAATCAACCGCGAAATCCAAGAAAAGACCGGACATTGGCGATATCGAAATTTTAGAAAAATTCTCCTTTTTTGAGGTAGAAAAATCTTACAAAGACGAAGTATTGAAAGGTTTGCAAACGCAGAAGTTTAAAGGAAAAGAACTTCGCGCAGAAGAATCGAAATAATTTTGCTTAAAATTATCAGGAAAACCAGTTGCTCAGCAGCTGGTTTTTTTGGTTTAAAATTATAATTTCAATGTTAAGGAAACTTAATATAAAAAGGTAAATCGTATTGGTCTTTTTACGAAATTTGCAAAACTAATCTCTAAACGAAATAAAATGGGAATCGGAAATATTTTTAAAATGTTCCAGCCAAAAGACAAAGTGTTTTTTGTACTCTTCGAAAAAGTAGCAGAAGAACTTGTAGGAATGTCGAAAGAATTTCATGAAAGTTTGCTGGATTTCGATATCAACGACGACACGATGTTGCAGCACATGAGCGATTATGAACACCGTATGGACGATCTTACGCATGAAATTTTCGTGCAGTTGGGCGAGAATTTCATCACGCCATTTGACCGTGAAGATATCAGCCATTTAGCAAGCGGTTTAGATGATATTGCCGATTATATGTACGCCTCAGCAAAATACATTTACCTTTATAAAGCGCCTCTTGATCCGGCTTATACAGAATTTACGCTGCTGATTTACAAGTCTTGTGTAGAAGTTCAGAACGCAATTAAAAACCTTAATGATTTCAAAGATCCGAAAGCGGTGAAAGAATCTTGTATTAAAATTAACTCCTTCGAAAATATCGCTGACGATGTGCTAAGCCAGGGAATTGTAAAATTGTTTGAAAGCAATGACGCCATTACCATCATCAAAGTTAAATCGGTTTTTGAATATCTCGAAACGGTTACCGATAAAGCAGAAGATGTTGCCAATACGATTGACAGTATTTTAATTAAATACGCTTAATCTATTCCCTAACTTTAAAAACAAAGAATGGATTTACCAATTCTACTTGTAATCATCATTGTTCTGGCTTTAATTTTTGATTACATCAATGGTTTTCACGATGCTGCCAATTCCATTGCTACCATTGTTTCAACTAAAGTTTTAACGCCTTTTCAGGCAGTGCTATGGGCCGCAGTTTGGAATTTTGCTGCTTTTTTTCTCGCCGCTTACGTGATTGGTGAATTTAAAATCGGTAATACGATTGCAAAATCTGTTAATGAAAATTTCATCAATCTCGAAGTTATTTTTTCCGGCCTAATTGCGGCAATTTTTTGGAATTTGCTTACCTGGTGGTTCGGGATTCCGTCTTCGTCTTCCCATACTTTGATCGGAGGATTTCTGGGCGCGGCACTAATGTTTGCGCTGGTTACAGACTACAAGGACGTTGGTCTTGCAAACCCGGGAATGGCCTTTTTTGATCAGGTCAGTCTCGCATTTAAGCAGCTGTTCACGCAGAATGTGGTGAAATATGACAAAGTAATTCCGATTTTCCTCTTTATATTTTTAGCGCCAATTATTGGTGGGTTAATCTCCATTTTAATTACCCTTTTTATCGTCAATGTCTCGAAGAAAGCGAGTCCACGTAAAGCAGATAACGCTTTCAAAAAACTACAGTTGGCTTCTTCGGCACTTTTCAGTTTGGGACACGGGACCAATGACGCGCAAAAAGTAATGGGAATCATCGGTGCGGCGGTAATTTACCACCATACGCAAACTTTACACGATCCGGCTTATTTAAGCTTAGACAGCACACACCAGTTTAATTATTTCGTAGAACATTATTTCTGGGTGCCAATTACCTCGTTTTTAATGATTGCTTTGGGAACTATGAGCGGCGGTTGGAAAATCGTGAAAACCATGGGAACCAGAATTACCAAGGTAACGCCTTTAGAAGGAGTTGCTGCGGAAACTGCCGGCGCAATTACGCTTTTCATTTCTGAACATTTTGGTATTCCGGTTTCTACAACTCACACGATTACCGGTTCAATTATCGGTGTTGGCGTTACAAAACGTGTTTCCGCAGTGCGCTGGGGAATTACCGTAAGTTTGCTTTGGGCATGGATTTTAACCATTCCGATTTCAGCTATTGTTGCAGGCGTTACCTATTTAATTGTCACTTTTGTGAGCTAAAATATCCAGACAAATATTTAAAGCCATTTCTTCGGAAGTGGCTTTTTTGTTGAGAATTTAATAGACAAAGAATTATTTTAAATTGTATTTTTGCACAAACAAGATCTTTATGCAGTTTTTAGACGAATATCAGGAGATGGTTGCCACGGCGATTGAAAAATATATTTTCAAAGATAAACCGGCAGAACTTTATGAACCGATGAATTACATCATTTCGCATGGCGGAAAAAGACTGCGTCCGATGATGGTTTTGATGGCGTGTGAAATGTTTGATGGTGATCTGAAAAAAGCCTTAAAACCTGCTTTAGCCATTGAATTTTTCCACAATTTCACCTTGATTCATGATGATATCATGGATGAAGCACCACTGCGCCGCGGGAAACCAACCATTCACACTTTGCATGGAATTAATGTCGGAATTCTTTCTGGCGATGCTTTAATGTTTAAAGCACTGAAGTTCTTCGAAAATCTCGAGCCGGATTTATACAAAGCCTGTATGCGCGTTTTCATCCACACCGGATTGTTGCTTTGCGAAGGTCAGCAGTACGACATCAATTTTGAAACGCAGGAGGAAGTAACTTTCAACGACTATATCCGAATGATTACCTATAAAACCGGGATACTAAGTGCGTCGTCGTTTGAAATTGGGGCGCTGATTGCCGGTGCTGATTTTAAAGATGCAAAAGCCATTTTCAATTTCGGAAAACATGTTGGCATCGCTTTCCAGATTATGGATGATTACTTGGATGTTTTTGGAAATCAGGAACAAATCGGGAAACAGCATGCCGGCGATATTTATGAAAATAAAAAAACGGTTTTATACCTTTTAGCCAAAGAACACGGAACCGAAGAAGAGCGAAAAGAGCTGGAGTTCTGGTATTCCAAAAAAACGGATAATATTGATAAAGTTTATAGTGTAGAAAAGATTTTCCGCCGTACCAAAGTTGATGAAAAAGCCTTGCAGCTCATTCAGAAACACAACGAGTTGGCGCAGGAATATCTGCATAAAATCAGCGTAACCGACGCCAAGAAAAAACCGTTCATCGAATTGGCAAACTATCTATTACGCCGGGAAAGCTAATTTTATTTTCAAAAAATTACCCCTTAAAACAGCAAATTTTTGCGATTTTTAAAATGAAATTCCGCACCGAAGTTGAAATCCCGAATTCCGAAACCAAGATAGAAATTGAAGATCAAATATTTTCAATCGGTTCCTGCTTTGCCACGGAAATCAGCGATTTGCTGCAGACCGGCCAAATCCAGACGCTGAACAATCCGTTCGGGACGATTTTTAATCCGTTTTCCATAAATAATTCGATAAAAAGGCTGCACGACGCGCGCTATTATTCTGAAGAGGATTTAATCAGTTTTAATGAAGAAGTTATTTCGCTGGATCACCACACGTCTTTTAATTCGCGGTTTTTGCATCAGACTTTGGACAAAATTAATTCGAAAATTGAAGAAGGTAACCGCTTTCTGCAAAACACCAATTGGGTGCTGATTACCTACGGAACTTCCTTTATTTATGAATTTCTGCCGAAGAAAAAATTGGTTGCTAATTGCCATAAAATTCCCGGAAAATATTTCGAAAAGCGTTTGCTCACGCATCTGGAACTGACGGATTCCATCTACGAAACCATTGTCAATTTAAAAGATATCACGAATCCAAATGTGCAAATTTTGTTCACGGTTTCACCGGTTCGACATACAAAAGATGGTTTTGTGGAAAATTCGTTAAGCAAATCGAAACTCATCACCGCGATTCATGAGATTTTACCGCAATTTGAAAATTGCCAATATCTGCCGGTTTATGAGATTTTAATGGATGATTTGCGCGATTACCGTTTTTACAAAGAAGATTTAATTCATCCAAATTCGCAAGCCATTAACTACATCTGGGAAAAATTCGGAAATGCTTATTTCTCTGATGAAACCATGGATTTTGTAGAAGAAAACTTCAAAATTGATAAAGCCTTAAGCCACAAAAATTCCGATGAAAATAACGTAAAATATCAGGAATTTTTAGCAAAATTAAACCAAAGAATTGCAGCGCAGCAGGAGAAAGTGAAGCATAAAATATTTTAGTATTCAGTGGCCAGTAATCAGTAATCAGTAATCAGTAAATGTTATGCATATTCTGAAATTTGAAGATATTATTGCATGGCAAAAATCTCAAATATTCGCCGGTGAAATTTATGATGCTTTTGCCGAACTGAAAGATTGGGATTTTCGAAACCAGATTTGCCGTGCAAGCGTTTCGATTTCAAATAATATCGCGGAAGGTTTCGACCGCAGCAGCAATGCGGAATTTGTACGGATTCTCTATTTTTCTTTAGGTTCTGCAAGCGAGGCAAAATCGATGCTGTATTTATCGGTTCTCCTGAAATATTTAAGCGTAGAAAAACAACAGATTCTTTTAAATGATGTTACCGAAATCTCCAAAATAATCACCGGCTTAATTAAATCTCTTAAAAAATAAGTACAGTACTATTTTGTATTTTTCCGACAACTGACAACTGACAACTGACAACTGAAATTATGATTGATACCCACACCCACCTATATTCCGAAGAATTCGATGAAGACCGCCACGAAATGATTGAAAGAGCAATTCAAAAAGGTGTTTCTAAATTTTATCTGCCTGCCATCAATTCGGAAACTCACGAAAAAATGCTCAGTTTAGAGGTAGAATTTCCAGGTCAAATCCTTTCGATGATGGGACTTCACCCGTGTTATGTAAGACCGGAAAATTGGGAAGAAGAACTGGAGCTGGTTTATAAATATTTAAACCAAAGAAAATTTGCCGCCATTGGCGAAATAGGAATCGATTTGTATTGGGATAAAACCACGCTGGATGTTCAGGTTAAAGCATTTGAGCAGCAGATTGACTGGGCGATTGAAAAAGATTTACCCATTGTCATTCACACCCGCGAAAGTTTTGACGAAACTTTTGAAGTGCTGGAACGAAAAAAACACCCGAAATTGCGCGGAATTTTTCATTGCTTTTCCGGAACTCTGGAGCAGGCAAAACAAGCAATTGACCTTAATTTCTTCCTGGGAATCGGTGGAGTAGTTACCTTTAAAAATGGAAGAATTGACCAGTTTTTGGGCGAAATTCCTTTAGAAAAAATTGTGCTTGAAACAGATTCGCCTTATCTCGCGCCGGTGCCGCACCGCGGAAAAAGAAATGAAAGTGCTTACCTCGATTTGGTGGTGGGCAAACTGGTGAATATTTACAATAAAGATTTTGCAGAAATCGACCGCGTTACCACCGAAAACGCCGAAAAGTTGTTCGCATAAATTTCAGTTAAAATCAAAAAAAACCGGCTTTTAGCAGGTAAAAAAGCCGGTTTTTATTTTTAAAAATTCCTATCTGTTTCGCGTAAAATTGCTTTTGTTATTCGGCTTTTTACTGTGGCTGTTATTCGCCGGCGGCTGCGTTCTCGGACGGAAAGGTTTGTTGTTGGAATCTCTTTTTTCCACCACCAAATTATCGGTGTGAAACGGGTGATTTTTTTCCACCGGAATTTTCTTACCGATGAGTTTCTCCGTGTTTTTCAGGTTCAAAAGATCCAAACCATCCACAAAAGAAATTGAACTTCCTTCTGCGCCGGCTCTTCCGGTTCTACCAATTCGGTGAACGTAGGTTTCGGAAACATCGGATAATTCAAAATTCACGACATATTTTAAATCATCGATATCAATTCCGCGCGCGGCGATGTCGGTAGCTACCAAAATTCGGGTTTTCCCGGATTTAAAATTAGTCAGCGCGTTTTGTCTTTGGTTTTGCGATTTATTTCCGTGAATAGCTTCCGCGGAAATTTTATGACTTTGAAGTTTTCTGGCGATTTTATCCGCGCCATGTTTGGTGCGCGAAAAAACCAAAACAGATTCTTTAATATCCTGCTGAAGAATATGCGTTAAAAGTTCAAGCTTGTCATTTTTATCGACAAAATACACTTTCTGCTGAATGGTGTCTGCCGTTGCTGAAACCGGCGCAACTTCCACTTTCACAGGGTTTGTCAGCATGGAATTGGCGAGCTTATTAATTTCATCCGGAAAAGTCGCGGAGAAAAATAAAGTTTGTCTTTTTGGCGGAAGCAATTTGATAATGCGCTTTACATCGTGTACAAAACCCATGTCCAACATTCGGTCGGCTTCGTCTAAAACGAAAACTTCAAGATTTTTTAATGAAATAATTCCCTGCGAAATAAAATCAAGCAATCTGCCGGGAGTTGCAACCAAAATATCAACGCCACGACGAAGTGCGGTTTCCTGTGCACCTTGTTTTACTCCGCCAAAAACCACAAGATGTCTCAATCTAAGGTGTCTTCCGTAGGATTTGAAACTTTCGTCAATCTGAATGGCTAATTCACGCGTTGGCGTAAGAATCAGGACTTTGATATTGTTATTTTTTTGGTTCTTTTGCGCTAAATTTTGCAAAATAGGAATAGCAAAAGCGGCAGTTTTTCCGGTTCCGGTTTGTGCCGTACCGAGCAAATCTCTGCCTTGTAAAATATGTGGAATGGATTTTTGCTGAATTGGGGTTGGTTGTGTGTAACCTTCTTCCTGAAGCGCTTTTGCGATAGGATCAATTAAGTTTAAGTCGGAAAAATTCAAATGAAATGTTTTTAATTAAAATGAAACTCGTGTCATTCTTTTGGTATGTGACGAAGAAAATGAAGTAAAAAAACTTTTAGAGTTTTCAGTTCCGCAGGAAAGCGGATTCATTAAGAATGACTACGTCCATAAAAAATCCTTCCGCGAAGAAGGAATTTGGTGGTGCAAATATAGTTTAATTATTTTTAGTAGTGATTATTTGGGAATTATTCAATTTTTGTCCAGCTCTGGCTGGTTCTTAATCCGTCGAAAAACTCATATAATTTTTGAAGTTCCGGTGTGCCGCGTTTGCCGTAATCTTCAATTTTTTTTATCGTTCCATCGGCGTAAGTGATGGTTAAATAAGCAGTTGGTAAATCGGTAACGTTTTTATTGCCATAGAAATTTTTCAGATTTTTTGCCTTTAAAGCGGCGAATTTCTCCATTAATTCTGAATATTTTTCCGCATCAATCTTTCCTTTAAAATTTCCTTCGCTTTTTTGCGAATCTGTATCCCGCGAAAAATTAAATCTTTCAGCCTCGAAAATCGCTGTCTGATCGGCATTAATTTTCATTTTATAAATCGGGCAAAATCCGAAACACGCACCGGATCTATATTCGACTGCGGTAATTTTATCCGGATTTTTTTGGCTGGTACACATCACTAAAAGCGAGATTGCGAGTAAACTGAAAAGGTATTTCATAAAGTGTTTTTGGTGGAAAGTCAATTTTTATTCCAAAAAAAAGACCTGCAGGATGCAAGTCTGTATTTTTAAAAAAAATGCCGTTTTAGCCGTGTAATTTTTTCCAGATGGCGTCTTTCAATTCCATCAAACCTTCCTGCGTTACGGCGGAAAAGAAAATCGGCTGTCGGTTTTCCGGAAATTCCTTTAAAATTTCGGTTTTCAGTTCGTCATCAAGCAAATCAGCTTTTGAAACGGAAATGATATAATCTTTATCAACCAATTCCGGATTGTATTCTTTAAGCTCGTTTTCTAAAATCTTAAATTCCTGAAAATGATCTTCAGAATCCGCCGGAATTAAAAACAGAAGAATAGAATTTCGCTCGATATGCCGTAAAAAACGGTGTCCTAAACCTTTTCCTTCAGCTGCTCCTTCTATGATTCCGGGAATATCCGCCATTACAAAAGATTTGTAATTCCGGTAATCCACAATCCCCAGGTTGGGTGTTAAAGTGGTAAAAGCGTAATCTGCAATTTTTGGTTTTGCTGCAGAAACAGCCGCTAAAAGGGTTGATTTTCCGGCATTCGGGAAGCCTACCAAACCTACATCGGCAAGAAGTTTAAGCTCGAACGTCACATAACCTTCTTCGCCGGGCATTCCTGGCTGAGCATATCGCGGAGTTTGGTTCGTAGAGGATTTAAAATGCTCATTTCCTTTCCCACCTTTTCCGCCGTGCATGATGATGATTTCCTGGCCATGCTCCATGATTTCAGCGATAATTTCACCTTGTTCATTTTTGGCAATCGTTCCCAGAGGAACGTCGATGTAAACATCTTCACCATAAGCGCCGGTCAGTTGGTTTTTACTTCCATTCACGCCGCGTTCAGCTTTAATATGTCGGGTATAACGCAGCGGAAGTAAGGTCCACTCGTGGGAATCACCTCTTAGGATAATGTGACCGCCGCGGCCGCCATCGCCACCATCGGGACCGCCTTTTGGAACATATTTTTCCCGGTTAAGGTGTGCGGAACCTGCGCCGCCGTGACCACTTTTACAATGGATTTTTACGTAATCTACGAAATTTGACATTTTTCTGTGTTTTCTATCGGAATGAAATCTTTCTTAAAAGATTGCACTTCATTAATCCTGCAGAGAGGATTTGTTTTTCAGTTTTGCGACTTCCGCAAAAAGTTTTTCGGAAATTTCGGCGATGTCTCCAACACCGTTGATTTCCACATATTTTCCCTGTTGCTTGTACAATTCTGCAACTTCCGCGGTTTTTGAATAATATTCTGCGATTCGGTTGGCGATGATTTCTTTGTTGGAGTCATCCGTTCTGCCGCTTGTTTCGCCTCTTTTTAACAATCTTTCTACTAAGATTTCATCATCTACAACAAGTGATAGACAAATATCAATGGAACTGTTCAAAACCTCTCTAACAATAGTTTCCAAAGCTTCCGTCTGATATGCGGTTCTTGGAAAACCATCAAAAATATATCCTTCTGCGTCGCAAGGTTTTTTTAATTCATCAATCAACATATCGATGGTTACCTGATCCGGAACGAGCTCGCCTTTTTCAATATAAGATTTTGCCAAAATGCCCAAAGCCGTATCATTTTTCATATTGTACCGGAAAAGATCGCCGGTTGAAATTTGCTTCAGGTTAAATTTTTCAATTAAATTCTGCGCTTGTGTACCTTTTCCGCTTCCGGGAGGACCAAAGAGAACGATGTTTATCATTTTATCAGATTATATTAGTGATTGATTCTTCCTTCAGCCAATTGATATAAATCCGGAAGATTTCTACCCAATTCATCGTAATCAAGACCGTAACCAAGTACGAATTTGTTTGGAATTTCCTTCGCCACATAGTCGATTTTAAATTCTTTCTTATAAACATCGGGTTTCAAAAGAAGCGAGGCAACGCGCAAAGATTTTGGGCGCTGCGTATTTTTAAAATATTCAAACAAACTTTCAATCGTATTTCCGGTGTCCACAATATCTTCCATCAGAATGATATGGCGGCCTTCAACTTCTTTGGTAAGGTCCATTTTTTTATAGACAATTCCCGTAGAAGTGGTGCCGGAATAAGAACTCATCTGGATGAAAGCGATTTCACATTTCCCCGGATAATGCTTGAGGAAATCGGAAAAAAACATGATTACACCGTTCAAAACGCCGATGAAAACCGGTGTTTCATCCTTGTAATCTTCGTAAACCTTTAGTGCGAGATCTTTAATGATAGTCTGTATTTCATCATTGGAAAGATAAGGTACGAATTCTTTATCGTGAACTTTTACTATTTTCATTTGATTTTTAAAGCGCAAATTTAGCGAATTTATTCGAAACCTAAGTTTTCTACATCCATTCAATTGCGGCGTTTGTGCCGAAATAGCGCTATTAAATTTGTTCACCTTTATTATAAAATCTATTTTTGTAGCAATCTAAAAAAAAGTAAAAATATGGCAACTTACGTTGTGGTTGGTCTTCAGTATGGGGATGAAGGCAAAGGTAAAATTACGGACGTACTTTCGGCGAAATCCGATTACGTAGTGCGCTTCCAGGGTGGTGATAATGCGGGTCATACCGTGTACGCCGGCGAGGAAAAATTTGTTTTGCACCTGCTTCCTTCCGGAGTTTTGCAGTGCCCGGGAAAATGCATTATCGCGAATGGAGTAGTGGTAAACCCTAAAGCTTTCATGCACGAAATTTCTCAGATTGAAGAAAAAGGAATGCGCACCGACCACGTTTTTATCAGCCGCAGAGCGCACGTAATTATGCCGTACCATATTTTGTTGGATACTTACCGTGAAGAGGAAGAAGGCGGCACGCAAATCGGGACCACAAAAAAAGGAATTGGGCCGTGTTATGAAGATAAAATCGCAAGAGTAGGAATCCGGATGGTGGATTTGCTAAATCCTGAAGTTTTGGCCGAAAAAATCAGAAAAAACCTTAAAATTAAAAATTCACTTTTCGAAAAATATTTCGAAAAACCAGGTATTGAATTCGAAGAAATCTATAAAGAATTCCTGGAAATTGGCCAGAAATTAAAACACCGGATTGTAGATACGGAAGTGGAATTAAACCAGGCTATCCACGACGGAAAAAATATCTTGTTCGAAGGTGCGCAGGCTTTAATGCTTGATATTGATTTCGGAACTTATCCATATGTAACATCGTCATCGCCCTCTACCGGTGGCGTTTGTACCGGTGCCGGTGTGCCGCCGACCAGTCTTCAGAACTTGATTGGTGTTGCAAAAGCTTATACGACACGGGTTGGTAACGGGCCTTTTCCTACGGAACTGAATGACGAACTTGGAGAAAAAATGCGCAAAGTAGGGCAGGAATTTGGAGCAACTACTGGTCGTCCAAGAAGAACTGGCTGGCTCGATTTAGTGTCTCTGAAACATGCCACGATGATTAACGGAATTAATAATCTGGTAATCACAAAACTAGATGTACTTTCTGGTATTCCGTCGCTGAAAATCGCCACGAAATATAAAACGGAAGATGGAAAAATCATCGATTACTTCACTTCTTCCACTACCAAGCTTTATAATTACGAGCCTGTTTATGAGGAACTCGAAGGCTGGAACGAAGATATTTCGCACGCCAGAACTTACGAAGAGCTTCCTGCGAACGCAAAAAAATATATCGAGTTCATTGAAGATTATTTAGGAATCAACGTTTATTTGGTTTCAGTAGGTCCGGAAAGAAGTCAGAATATTATCAGAAAAGAATTATTTTAAGTTGAAAGACGCTTTTGTTTCGATAATTTAATCATAGCCACCTCTAATAGGTGGCTTTTTGGTGTTTTTCGTTTAAATTATTTATTCGTTATGTACTGCTTTATATTATTAAGTATTTGGTAAAAAATTGGTTTAATATTTGATAATATTGTATCAAATATTTTATTCGCCGCTAAATATGGCAAATTTTCATTTTTTCTTAACCTTAAATATTTTGATGATGAAACCTCTACTAAAAAACCACGAATTTCAGCTCGACGAAATTCTTTTCGAGAACCGAAACAAAGCGTATGGCGCATATGCTTTACGACATGACGCCGACCGCATTTTAACCAAATCTTTAATATTAGGAATTGGGCTTTTTGCGGCATTGGCAATCACGCCGCTGGCGATCAACGCTTTTTCAACTGCTGACGTGGTGGAAGTTCCTGATTTTTTACCACCAACAATTTTGCACGATGTTGAAACCGCTACGCCTCCTGTTGTGCTGCCGGCAAAACCGATTATTAAAGCACCGGTAAACACCGTTGATTCCAGAGTGGTAACGCCTACCCGAGATGCAAAAGTTGAAACGGTAATGCCAAAGCAAACCGAAAAAGTAGATGCGGTTCTGGGAACTTCAAATATTACTGGTGAACCTCCCGTGATTAGCTATCAGGCGCCTCCAATTTCCACAGGAACAGTTCCAGCGCCAGACGTTCAGGTTCCAAAACCGATTGACAATTCGCCAAAAACCACAGTGGACGTACAGGCTGTTTTTAACGGCGGTATTGATGCTTTCCGAAACAAAGTCATCAATAATTTTGATACTTCCGTGATGGAAGGAACGGGAGAAGTAGTGAGAACGACCGTGGTTTTCATCGTTGAAAAAGACGGAACCATCAGCGAAGTAAAAGCAACCGGACCAAATGCAGATTTCAACCGCGCCGCAGAAAAAACCATCCGATCCGTGAAAGGAAAATGGACGCCCGCAAAAATAAAAGGCGAAAATGTGCGCAGTTATTTTAAATTTCCAATCTCTATGCAGTTTGAATAAATTTGCCCTTAAATCAGCATATTTTTACTTATCCACAAAAGATTAACTTTTGTGGATAATTATTTGCTGCTATAACGTGCTTTTTTACAGGATTTTAACTTTATCTTCAGCTTTGCCATTTCTTTAAAAATGATAAAAAAGTGTATTTTTGGAAATTAAATTTTTATAATGGCGAAAATCATCGGAGTTGCTAATCAAAAAGGTGGTGTGGGTAAAACCACCACGGCGGTAAATCTTGCTGCAGCATTGGGCGTTTTAGAGAAGAAAATATTGCTCATTGATGCAGATCCGCAGGCGAATGCAACCTCAGGTTTGGGTATTGATGAGGCAAATTTTTCCACCTACAACTTATTGGAACACAGCGCAGATGCGCAGCAATGCATACAGAAAACGGCTTCGCCGAATTTGGATATCATTCCTTCACACATCGATTTGGTGGCAGCGGAAATCGAACTTGTAGACCGCGAAAACCGCGAATATATGCTTCGCAAAGCCTTAGACACTGTTCGCGATCAATATGATTTTATTATTATCGACTGCGCGCCGAGTTTAGGTTTGATTACGGTAAATGCCTTAACAGTCGCTGATTCAGTCATTATTCCGATTCAGTGCGAATATTTCGCGCTGGAAGGTTTGGGAAAACTGCTGAATACCATTAAAAATGTTCAGAAAATCCATAATAAAGACCTGGATATCGAAGGATTGTTGCTGACGATGTTCGATTCCCGTCTGCGACTTTCAAATCAGGTGGTGGAAGAAGTTCATCTGCATTTCCCCGAAATGGTTTTTGAAACAATTATCAGCCGAAATGTGCGTTTAAGTGAAGCACCGAGCTTTGGAGAAAGTATTTTAAACTACGATGCCGAAAGTAAAGGCGCTATACAGTACTTGCAACTTGCGGAAGAGGTTTTGCTTAAAAACCCAAAAAATTAATGAATTTGTAACCAAATTTGTACATTGGATTTTGCTTCAAAGCAAAACTCCGGAAAAAACCCTATCATGAAAGACAAAAAAAGAGCAATGGGCCGCGGTTTAGGTGCAATTTTAAGCGCCGAATCCAAAGCCTCTGTAAATTCAGCGACAGACGAAGGTGCAGATAAATTTGTTGGAAATATTATGGAAGTGGCACTGGATGACATTGATCCCAATGCTGCGCAGCCACGGACTTATTTCGATGAAAAAGCTTTAAAGGATTTAGCACAGTCCATCAAAAATTTAGGTTTAATTCAACCGATTACGCTTCGGAAAGAAGGCAGCCGGTTTATTATTATTTCCGGGGAACGACGATTCCGCGCCAGTAAATTGGCGGGTTTAACAAGCGTTCCGGCCTATATCCGTCTAGTGAATGACCAGGAACTGCTCGAAATGGCTTTGGTGGAAAATATCCAAAGAGAAGATTTAGATGCCATTGAAATCGCCTTGACTTACCAGCGACTTTTGGAAGAAATTGGTCTTACACAGGAATCTTTAAGTCACAGAATTGGTAAAGAAAGAAGCACGATTACGAATTCTATCCGATTATTAAAACTTTCTCCAGATATTCAAAATGCAATTCGCAGCGGCGAAATTTCGGCCGGACACGGTCGCGCCCTTGTCAGCATCGAAGATTTGGAACTTCAGCAAAATTTATTCAAAAAGATTATCGCCGGAAATTTAAGTGTTCGTCAAACCGAACAGGAAGCTGCAAATCTGAAAAATCCGAAAACAGCAAATCCGAAAAAAACGGCCGTTTTGCCCAATATTTATAAAAAAGCAGAAAAAAATCTGGCTGATATCTTAGATGTCAAGGTTGAAATTAAAACGGCTTCAAACGGTAAAAAAGGTAAAATCGTTCTGGATTTTAAAAACGAAGAACAGCTGGAACAAATTCTTTCACACTTTAATTGATGCATAAAAACTTTGCTTTTTTCTGTTTGTTATTTTCAACAGTGCTTTTCGCGCAGATTAGCCCAAAGGATACCATTCGGGTAGAAAATTATCCCACAGATTCGGTTTCCACAGTAAAAAAGCCAAGCGAAATAGAAGTGTATTCAGACATTAAAGCAGCGAACGCTCCGACCAAAACCATGAAATTTAACCCGACACGCGCAGGTTTGTATTCCGCAGTTTTACCTGGTTTAGGCCAGTACTACAACAGGAAATATTGGAAAATCCCAATCGTTTGGGGCGCAATTGGTACCGGAGTAGGCATTACGATGTGGAATCAAAAACAATATACGCGTTACCGAAATGCTTTTGTAGCGGAATTAAACGGCCAGCAGCATGAGTTTTCGGATATTCCCGGAGTCACAAAAGAGGTTTTGGGCCGTACGCAGGACCGCGTGAAAAGGCAGCGAGACTACGCCATTGCAATAACCAGTCTTTTATATGTGTTAAATATCGTTGATGCTGTGGTGGATGCGCATCTTTACGAAGGTAGGAAAGATCCGGATCTGGCGGTAAAACCTGCCGTGATCTTCGATGAATTTGGGAAAAACACCTCCAAAGCAGGTCTTAGTTTTAGTTATAATTTTTAAAGGTATTTTGTAAAATCATGAATATAGCATTAGTTGGATACGGAAAAATGGGCAAAATCATTGGGGAAATCGCCGAAAAGAAAGGCCATGAGATTGTCGCGCGCCTAAATGAGACACCGACGGTTGAAAATCTGAATGATCCGGATGTCGTGATTGAATTTTCCAATCCTGAAGTTGCTTTTGAGAATATTAAAGTTTGCCTCGAAAACCAAATTCCTGTGGTTTGCGGAACAACCGGCTGGCTTGAGCGGAAAAGCGAAATCGAGGAAATTGCAGTACAAAACAACACCGCCTTTTTATATGGTTCCAATTTTTCACTGGGCGTAAATCTCTTTTTCGCTTTAAATGAAAAATTAGCCACTCTAATGAGCGATTTTCCGGAATATCAGGTGCAGATGGAAGAAATTCATCACATTCAGAAAAAAGACGCGCCAAGCGGTACGGCGATTACTTTAGCGGAAGGAATTATAAAAAATGATTCGCGCTTCGGCAGCTGGAAACTCGAAGAAACTAAAGAAACTGAACTCGGAATTTTTGCCGTTCGCGAAGATGAAGTTCCCGGCACACACAGCATTTTTTACCGAAGTGAAGTAGATGAAATCGAAATCAAACATACAGCGTTCAACCGAAATGGTTTTGCTGCAGGCGCCGTAATCGCTGCTGAATGGATCATTGGTAAAACCGGAAATTTTTCGATGCAGGACGTACTTTTCAAAAAATAGGCTAAATAGCCGCCAATTTTTCTTTGTAACAAAGAACCACCTTTCTAAACTAATAGCGTAAGCAAAATATTATGAATTACTTTATTACGTATGTGCTCTATATAGTTATCCTGTCAGTTCTGATGGGGATTTCTACATTGAAGCTTTTCAAAAAAATGGGCTACAACCCACTTTTTTCTTTTATACCGTTTTACAATTATTATATCATTCAGAAAGAAACCGGCCACCCGAAATGGTGGGTAGCGCTGACATATTTACCGATTGTAGGTCCAATTATGATGACAGTTTTCCATTTGTTTTTAATGAAACATTTCGGAAAATCGAGTTTCGTTCAAAAATTATTAACGGTTCTTTTGCCATTTTTTTACATGGCGTATGTGAATTATTTTGAACAGCCGGAAGTTGAAACTGAAGACGATTTATATTTAACAACAGAAGAAAAAGAAGCGAAAAAGAAGGAAACTTTTGTTGGATCTATCACGTTTGCGGTGGTTTTTGCGACGGTTATTCACGTTTTTGCCACGCAGCCTTTTGGTATTCCTACAGGTTCCATGGAAAGAACTTTAATGGTTGGTGATTTTCTTTTTGTAAATAAATGGACCTACGGTTTCCGTTTGCCAATGCGGCCTGTAGCGATTCCGTTTTTACAGGGTACCATTATGGACACCGGTGAAAAAGGCAATCCGAAAGATGATCCAAAATCTTATGTTGAAGCTGTAAAATTACCTTACCAACGTATTTTTCAGTTTAAAAAGCCGCAAAGAAATGACATTGTAGTTTTCAATTATCCGCAGGATTCTGTGCACTTGGCGACAGACCGAAAAGATCCTTATGTAAAAAGATGTGTAGCTGTTGCAGGTGATGTTTTGGAAATGCGCGCCGGAAGACTTTTTGTGAACGGAAAACCTGAGGTTATTTTAGGCGACCAGCAGAAACAGCACAAATTTATTGCAACTACCGGCAGCCAATTAGACATTCCCGCTTTGTATAAGATTTATGGTTTCCTGCCCGTTCAGGAAATCCAGACGGAGAATGGTTTTATTTACGATTTCCAGGGATTGACGGATAAAACGGCTAAAGAAATTGGCGAGCTTCCGCAAATCATCGATTTAAAAGAGCACATTTGGGACAAAGATTCGGCCGCCATTTCTTATAAGGTGAATGCGGAACGCGATGCTTACACCAAAAATATCGACACTACACAGTCTATTTTCCCGATTAATAAAAAATGGAATCAGGATTGGTACGGACCCTTAAGAATTCCGAAAAAAGGTGATGTTGTAACTTTAAACCAGGAAACTCTACCTGAATACCGCTGGATTATTTCCGAATATGAACATCACCATTTGGAAAATAAAAACGGTAAAATTTATATCGACGGAAAAGAAACTACACAATACACCATCGAACAGGATTACTATATGATGATCGGCGACAACCGTGACGCCTCATTGGATGCGCGTTTCTTTGGTTTTGTGCCGGAAGAAAACATCGTCGGTTCGCCTATGTTTACCTGGTTAAGCGTGGAAGGACTTTTCCCGGACAACAGTTCTTCCTATCAGCCGGAAGGCAAAAAAATCCGTTGGGACCGCATGTTTAAAGCAACAAATACCGGTGAAGCCGAAAAAACTTCGTACTGGTGGGTTGCAGCGCTATTGCTGATCGTGTTCTTTGGTTGGGATTACATCATGAAGTTTTTTAGAAAAAAAGAAACAGAAGATTAAATAAAAGCGCGGTTATTCGCGCTTTTTTTACCTTAATTTTACAATAATGAAAATTTTATTACCCGTATTTTATTTACCGCCAATTTCCTGGTTCAGTGTTTTTTTAGAACCTGAAAATGAAATTATTTTTGAACAGTTCGAGAATTTTCCGAAACAGACTTTCCGTAACCGTACAAATATTTACGGTGCAAACGGCAAACTATCGCTGATTATCCCGATGAATCATAATGGCACGCGCGTGATTAAAGATATAGAAGTTTCGACACGGGAAAAATGGCAAAAACTGCACTGGAAATCCATAAAAACTGCGTACCAGACCACGCCATATTTCGAATTTTACGAAGATCTGCTGGAAGAAATTTACACTTTTAAGACAAAATCACTGCTGGAATTTAACTTACACGCCCTGGAAGTCATCCAAAAGATTCTGAAAACTGAAAAAAAATATGCTTTTAGCTCGGAATATTTTGCAGAACCGGATGCCGTGGATTACCGCAGTCACTTTTCAGCAAAACAGGATTCAGGGCAGGTTTTCGAGGAATATTACCAGTCGTTTTCAGACAAGTTCGGTTTTCTTCCGAATCTTTCAATTCTGGATTTAATTTGTAACAAAGGTCCGGAAGCACTTACTTATATTAAAAATCAACATAAATAAATCATATGAAAAAAATACTTATTGCGGCGTACTTCATGACCGGTTTCGCTGTATTCGCACAGACTACGGAAACTCCTTTGGATCCCATGAAGGACCAAAAATTAATGACCTGGTATCACCAGGATTTCGGTTCTTCTAATGTTTATGGGGTGAATACTCAAAATGCTTATATATATTTGGAATCTAAAGGACTTAAGCCAAAGCCTGTAATCGTTGGTGTTCTGGACAGCGGGGTGGAAGTAGACCATCCGGGTTTGATCAAAAATATGTGGAAAAACCCAAATGAAGTTCCGAACAACGGTAAAGATGACGACAACAACGGATATGTCGATGACGTCTACGGCTGGAATTTCAGTGGTGGAAAAAACGGGGACATCGATGTGGATAATATGGAAGTAACCCGCGTGGTGAAAAAATATCAACCGATTTTTGAAGGTCCCGATTCTGCGAAAAATAAAGAAAATCAGGCTAAAATGCCGGAAATTTTCGACATGTATATGAAGTCGAAACAGATTTTCACCAAAAAAAGCATCGAAGCAAAACAAAACTACGAAACCTATAAAAGAATCAGCGATATGATTCCAACCGCTATTGCAATGCTGGGCGGCCGAAATTTAACTCCTGAAGTTATAGCTACCATCAAACCTACAACACCGGAACAGGCAATGGCAGTTTCTGTTTTAAGTCAGGTTTCGCGCGATCCGGAAATTGCTGGGAAATCACCAGCTGAAGTTAAGACTTTTTTAACTTCTCAAATTAAAGAAGCTCTGGACTATTATGGTCCGCAGGCAACAAAACAGTATAATTTAGACTATGATCCGCGTGCTGAAATCGTGGGTGATAAATACGACGATTATTCCGAAAAATATTACGGAAACAACCATTTTGAAGGTCCTGACGCTACGCACGGAACGCACGTTGCCGGCATCATCGCCGGTTTGCCAAATGGTGAACACGTACAATATGGTGTAGGTTACAAAACCGCAAAAATTATGACGGTACGAGCGGTGCCCGACGGTGACGAGCGCGATAAAGACGTTGCAAACGCCATTCGGTACGCAGTGGATAACGGTGCGAAAATTTTGAATATGAGTTTCGGAAAACCGGTTTCACCGGGAAGAGATATCGTGTGGGATGCTTTTAAATATGCTGAAGACAAAGGTGTTTTGCTGGTAAAAGCTGCTGGAAATGAGAATGAAAACATTGCTGAAAATGTATATTTCCCGACCAACTTTAAAAAAGCTACAGACGAAAAACCTTTCATCAATAATATGATTGTAGTAGGTGCGTCTACCAACGATAATGAATTTTTGCGTGCAGATTTCTCCAACTACAACCAGAAAATGGTGAATGTTTTTGCACCGGGTTCTAAAATTTATTCAACCGTGCCGGATGGTAAATATGACTATCTGCAGGGAACTTCTATGGCTTCCCCTGTTGTTGCCGGTGCAGCTTCGATTTTGCTTGCTTATATGCCGAATCTTACACCACCACAAATCATTGAATCATTGGTGAAAACCAGCAATAAGTCATCTGTAAACGCCATGATTAATTCCAATGAAAATAACCGGTTTGATTTAATTTCTGAATCAGGTGGCGTAATCGATGTTCGGAAAGCTGCTGAATATGCTTACACGCATTTCTACAAACCTGCGCCGACGAAAATTGTACCGTCCAAAACAAAAAAAGCCAAAGCGAGAAAATAAAAATACCGCGCTAAATTTGCAAAAAAATCCGATTCGTCGGATTTTTTTGTTTATTTAATAATGGCACGGTTTTTTGTAGTTACATTGCATATTTAATTTTTACACTATGAAAAATTTACTAGTAGCGGGAATAATTGGAGCAGCAATGACTGTTTCTTGTTCTACCGCAAAAACAGCCCAGGCAAACCGTGCAGAATTTATGAATTTGAAAGGAGATTGGGAAATAACCAGCGTTAACTATGATAACAATTACAAAGTAAAGCCCTTTGATGAAAATGCTGATGCCCAATGTTTTGTTGGCAGCCACTGGACTTTAGTCCCAAATAACTGGACCGGCAGCTACATGATTAACGGTGGTGCAGATTGCCCAAGCGTTATCCAGCCTATTAAATTTGAAGTGGTGAATGGCACCGAATTTAAATTTAAAAAACTTGTTGAAGGTTCCAAAGCGAAAGAAGTGGTTTCGGGATATTCTTTGAATTTAATTAACCAAACCGAGAACCAGTTCAGTCTGGAACAAAACGTTCCGGCAGACGGACAAAACGTAAGAATCGTTTACAACTTCGAAAGAACTTCAGCAAAATAATATAAAAAATACAATTATGAATCTTTTTAATAAAACAAATATTGCAGCGCTTTTCATCTCAACGTCTTTAATGATGACGAGTTGCGACACTGTAAAAAACGCAAATAATCAACAGAAAGGAACCGTCATCGGAACAGCTGCAGGAGCAGTAATCGGCGGGATCATCGGTAATAATGTAGGGAAAGGTAAAAATGCACCTGTGGGCGCTGTTCTTGGCGGTATTGTAGGTGGTGTTGCCGGTAATGTAATCGGCGGGAAAATGGATAAACAGGCGAAAGAAATTAAAGAGACTTTACCTGGTGCAGAAGTGGAAAGAGTAGGTGAGGGTATTAAAGTAACCATGAAAGAGAATATGGTAAACTTTGGTTTTGACTCCTCAAACCTTACTTCTGCAGCGCAAATGAACCTTGATAAATTAGCAGAAGTCCTTAAAAATAACCCGGATACCAATATTAATATTTATGGTTATACCGACAGCAAAGGTACCGATAGCTACAACCTTTCACTTTCAGACAGACGTGCAGCAGCGGTGAAATCCTATCTGATTTCCAAAGGTGTGGACGCTTCCCGAATGATTACCATGGGACGTGGCGAACAGGAACCTATTGCAACCAACGATACTGATGAAGGCAGAGCTCAAAACAGGAGAGTTGAATTTGCAATTACTGCAAATGAAGAAATGATTAATGATGCTAAAACCGGAAATTAATTTCCTTAGCATATCACTTTTTAAATCCGCTTCGGCGGATTTTTTTATTATAAAATCACTATTTTCGCAACTGATTCTATTTGAATGAATAAATATCTAAAACTGCTGCGGGTGGAGCAATGGGTGAAAAACCTTTTTGTTTTCGCACCTTTATTTTTTTCCGGCAACATTACCAATCTGGAGCTTTTGATTAAAAGCATTTTTGCTTTTTTCACCTTTTCTTTCATAGCCAGCAGCATTTATATCATCAATGATTATTCGGATATTGAATCGGACCGTAAACATCCCGAGAAAAAGAATCGTCCGCTCGCCAGTGGAACTGTTTCCAAAGCAACTGCTAAGTTTTTTTTAGCTATTTTGCTTGCACTGGTTGTACTTACCATCTTCACCATGCAAACGCTTTACGCCACAAATTACTGGCAATTTGCGGTGATTATTCTGTTCTATTTCGTGATGAATCTCGCGTACACTTTCAAGCTGAAACATGTCGCGATTGTTGATGTCTGCATCATTTCGGTTGGTTTTGTACTACGCGTACTGGCCGGTGGTTATGCCAGCGGAATTTTAATCTCACAATGGGCAATTTTACTGACTTTCGTTTTAGCATTGGTTTTGGCCATCGGAAAAAGACGTGGCGAGCTGGTGAATGCGCAGGTTTCCGGCAGAACCAGAAAATCATTGGATGGTTATAATGTTCAGTTCGCAGACATTGCACTTTCCATTAGTTGCGCGCTCGCAATTGTGTGTTATCTGATGTTTACATTATCACCGGAAGTGCAGCAGCGCTTTCATCCGCGGGTTTTTTATACCGTTTTTTTCGTGGTTTTTGCATTTTTACGTTACCTTCAGCAAACGTTGGTGTACAATAGAACGGAATCTCCTACTAAAATTATCTACAAAGACCGCTACATCCAGGTGACCTTGGTGTTTTGGCTTGCAGCATTTTTACTTCAAATTTATTTTAAATAACTAATTACAGATGAAACCGAATTTTAAGCAAAAGGTCTCTAACTGGGGGAATTTTCCGGTGGTGGAAAAGGAAATGCGGAGCGAAGATTCTTTAGCGAAAATTCAGGAATATGTGCGGAATCACCATGAGATTATCGCACGTGGAAACGGCCGCTGCTATGGCGATGCCGCTCTGGCTGAAAATATTTTTTCCACCAAAAGGCTCAACAAATTCATTAGTTTCGACCGGCTTAACGGCATCATCGAATGTGAATCTGGTGTTCTACTTTCGGAGGTTTTAGAAGTTATCATTCCACAGGGATATTTTCTCTACGTGACGCCAGGCACCAAATATATTACTGTTGGCGGCGCCATTGCTTCGGATGTACACGGTAAAAATCATCATGCAGAAGGCTGTTTTTCGGAATATGTTCTGGAATTTTCATTATTAAATGAAAACGGTGAAGTTCTGAATTGCTCACGGAGCGAAAATGCAGATAAATTTTGGGCTACTATTGGTGGAATGGGACTTTCCGGAATTATTCTTTCCGCGAAATTCAAACTGAAAAATATTGAAACTTCTTTCATCCGCCAGGAAAGAATAAAAGCTGAAAATTTAGACGAGATTTTCCAGCTTTTTGATGAAAGTGAATCCTGGACATACAATGTTGCCTGGATTGATTGTCTGCAAAAAGGTGAAAATCTGGGGCGAAGTATTTTAATGCGCGGCGAACATGCCTTCAAACATGAATTGCCGCTAAATCTGCAAAATAATTTGTTACAGCTTCAGAAAAAAATATCGCCCAAAATTCCGTTCTTTTTTCCAGGTTTTGTGTTGAATAATCTCACGGTAAAACTTTTCAATTTCCTTTACTTTAAGAAACAAAGTAAAAAGATGGTGAAAAATATCGTGCATTTTGAGGACTTTTTTTATCCTTTGGATGTGGTCACGGATTGGAACCGCATTTATGGAAAAAACGGTTTTATCCAATACCAACTGGTCTTGCCAAAAGCAACAGGTAAGGAAGGAATGAAAGAGATTCTGGAAACCATTGCGGCTAGCGGCAACGGCTCTTTCCTGGCGGTGCTGAAACTTTTCGGAAAAGCAAATGAAGAAGCTTATAATTCTTTCCCCATTGAAGGGTATACTTTGGCGCTGGATTTTAAAATGAATGCAAAACTTAAAAATCTGGTCGAAAAACTCGATAAAATTGTAGAAAGTTATGGCGGCAGAATCTATCTCACCAAAGATTCCATGAGCAAACCGACGCTTGTGAATTATCTGAAAAACGTGAATAATTCCAAGTTTGTGTCGCTGCAGTCGAAAAGAATCCAGAATGGCTAAAAGCAAAAAATTCAGCCAAATAACCGCTAATTTTTAAAAATAAAAGAAAGATATGATTGTTTTAGGAAGCAATTCCGAGGTTGCGCAGGCTTTTGTAGAAAAAGCGCTGAATTCGGGTGAAAAACACTCCAAAATCTTTCTGTTTACCTCTAACCGGGAAACAGCGGAAAAATTCGCAAAACATCTGGAGGTAAAATATGTGCAGCAATCTGAAATTATCGAACTTAATTTGCTGAAGCCCATCGACTTTTCAACTTTCGAAAATATCAGTTCCAATTTGCTTTTCTGCGCCACCGGATTTTTGGGTTCAGGAACGGAAGAAGGTCTTTACGACAATCGGAATACCAAAAATATCATCGACGTTAATTACGCGAAACTCGTCCCGGTTTTAAATTATTTTGCAGATAAAATGGAAAGAAAACGCATTGGAACCATGATCGTGCTTTCCTCGGTTGCGGGCGAACGCGGGCGCCAAAGCAATTTTATTTACGGCAGCGCGAAAGCTGGTTTAACAGCCTATTTAAGCGGTTTGCGAAATTATCTGTTTGATAAAAAAGTGCATGTTTTAACCGTAAAGCCCGGTTTTATGGCGACAAAAATGACCGAAGGATTGCCTTTAAATCCAAAATTGACAGCAACGCCAAAGCAGGCCGCGGACGCGATTTACAAAGCGTATAAAAATGGCCGAAACACTGCGTATATTTTACCCATTTGGGCTTTAATCATGCTGATTATCAGAAATATACCGGAATTTATTTTTAAGAAATTAAAGCTTTAAATGAAAAAATTATATTGTTTTGATTTTGATGGAACTTTAACGTACAAAGACACCATGTTTTTGTTTTTAAAGTTCTATAATCCGATGAAATTTTACGCGCAATTCATCAAACATATCCCGCTTTTTGTTTTACTGAAAATGAATTTGGCTGAAGCTGAAAAAGTGAAAAAAAGTTTTATTTCTTCAGTTCTGAAAGGTGAATCCAGAAAAAATATCGAGCTGAAAAGCCAAATTTTCTTCGATTTGTTTCATCAAAAAATCCTGCGCGAACACGCGTTGGAATTCATTAAAAATATCGACCGCACACAAACCGAAAGCTTTTTGGTCACGGCTTCGCTGGACATTTGGGTAAAACCATTTGCTGATTATTTAAAAATGAATTTACTTGCCACAAAAGGGGAATTTATTGATGGGAAATTTACCGGAAATTTCCTGGGAAAAAACTGCAACGGCGATGAAAAGGTAAATCGGATAAAAATGGCCATTTTGGGCCGAAAATTTGACAAAACCATTGCCTTTGGTGATACCGCAGCAGATCGCCCCATGTTGAACTGGGCAGATGAAGGTCATTATAAATTTTTTCATTAAATTTAACCTCCGAAAAATATATTAAGAAAAAGGCTCAATGAATAAGATTTATTTGGATAATGCGGCTACAACGCCGCTTTCCGAGGAAGTTATAGATACGATGGTGGCGGTTTTGAAAACCAATTACGGCAACCCGTCTTCAACGCACAGTTTCGGGCAGGAGGCGAAAATTCTTCTGGAAAATGCCCGCCGCGATGTTGCCAATTATTTGCACGTATCGCCTGCAGAAATTATTTTCACCTCATGCGGAACCGAGTCGAATAACATGATTATCAAATCGTGTGTGAATCATTTGGGTGTAGAGCGCATCATCACGTCGCCGCTGGAACATAAATGCGTGGCGGAAACGGTGCTCGACATGAAAAAGAGAAAAGGTGTTGAGGTGGTTTATCTGCGCCCGAACAGCAAAGGCGATATCAGTTTAGATGATCTAACCGAAGCGCTTCAAAAATCCGACAAAAAAACATTGGTTTCGCTAATGCACGCCAATAACGAAATCGGTAATCTGCTAGACATCAAAAAAGTTGCTGAAATCTGCAAAGAAAATAACGCGCTTTTCCATTCAGATACCGTACAGTCGATGGCGCATATGGAGCTTGATTTTTCGGATATTAAGGTTGATTTTGCCTCTTGCAGCGCACATAAATTTCACGGACCGAAAGGCAGCGGATTTGCTTTTGTGCGAAAATCTTCTGGTTTAAAAGGAATTATCACCGGTGGACCGCAGGAAAGAAGTCTGCGTGCGGGCACCGAAAATGTGTGCGGAATTGCCGGGCTTGGTAAAGCGCTGGAACTTTCCGTAAATCATATGGAAGAATATTCCACCCATATTAAAGAAATTAAAAAATACGCGATTGAGCAGCTTACGCAGAAAATCGATGGGATAAAATTTAACGGCAGAAGTGCTGAAATGGACGCCAGCTTAGATACGGTTTTAAGTCTGCTTTTACCATTTAAAGATCCGATGATCGGTTTGAAACTCGATATGAAAGGCATTGCGATTTCTCAGGGAAGTGCCTGTTCGTCGGGAGCTTCAAAACCTTCCATGGTGATGATGATGATTTTGAATGAAGATGAAATGAACAGCACCACACCTTTAAGAGTTTCCTTCAGTCATTTAACAACAAAAGAGGAGATTGACGCTTTGGTAGCGGCGCTTGAAGGTATTGCGGAAAGCTTCAAAATAGAAAATCATGATATTGAACATAGATAGGTACTTCGTTCATTTGAGGTGAAATTTGTAAATTTGTCTTTCGAAATAACTTAAAATACAATAAAAATGGCATTAGAGATTACAGATCAATCGTTCAAAGAAACGGTATTGAATTCAGATAAACCGGTGTTGGTAGATTTTTGGGCAGTATGGTGCGGACCGTGCAGAATGTTGGGACCAATTATCGAAGAGGTTGCTACAGACTTTGATGGCCGTGCAATCGTAGGAAAAGTAGATGTGGATAACAACCAGCAGGTTTCTGTGGACTACGGAATCCGCAATATCCCCACTGTTTTGATCTTTAAAAACGGAGAAGTGGTGGACAAAATCGTTGGTGTGGCATCCAAAGAGGTGATTACCGAAAAATTGTCTGCACATTTGTAGAAAATAAGAACATTGAAAATGAGTGCTTTCCCGTGTGGGAAAGCATTTTTTTATAAAATTATTTGCAGACTGTCATAAAAAGTGTATTTTTGCACTCACCAAAAAGAAAGAAGTTCTTTTTATTCTAAAGATCCGGTAGTTCAGCTGGTTAGAATGCCGCCCTGTCACGGCGGAGGTCGCGGGTTCGAATCCCGTCCGGATCGCAAAAAGTTTACAATTACTTTTCAAAAAATTGATCCGGTAGTTCAGCTGGTTAGAATGCCGCCCTGTCACGGCGGAGGTCGCGGGTTCGAATCCCGTCCGGATCGCGAAAATCTCTCATTTTAATGGGAGATTTTTTTGTTTAATATTTGCAAGGTTTTCAAGTTGGCTAAAATTAAAAAATTTGCTGCTTTAACGCCAAATTTTTTCATTTTCGAAAATGAAAGTTGCCTCGCAAAAATATCCTGCTTTTTGGGCAATTTTTCCGTTTTAAAATTTCCAACATTTCCCTCTCCGTAATTCTACTTTAAATTTTTAAAAAAATATCGGCCTAAATGAACACCTTTTTTCAATTTGCCCTAGAGCGTTAAATTTTCTTAAAGCCCCGCTATTCGGCGGTTTTTATTTTGAATTCTACCCGAAAATGACTAATATTGTTAGCAATCACACCATCTAACAAAAAAGTCTAATATGAAACCCAGTGTAATCTCGATAGTTCTCGGCGGCGGTAGGGGAAGCCGGTTGTTTCCGCTCACCAATACGCGTTCAAAACCCGCGGTGCCCATCGCAGGAAAATACCGCCTGGTGGACATTCCGATTTCAAACTGTTTAAATTCTGGCTTTAACCGAATTTTGGTGCTCACGCAGTTTAATTCGGCCTCGCTGAATTCTCACATCAAAAATTCATTTCACTTCGATATTTTCAGCAAAGGTTTTGTGGATATTCTGGCCGCTGAACAAAATGTGGAAAACGATCAGTGGTATCAGGGAACAGCTGATGCGGTGCGCCAGTCTATGAAACATCTGGACAAGTACGAATACGATTATATTTTAATTCTTTCGGGCGACCAACTTTATCAAATGGATTTCCGGGAAATGATCGATTTCCACTGCCATAATAAAGGAGATATCACCATCGCCACAATTCCGGTAAACGCACACGATGCCACGGGGTTCGGTATTTTAAAATCTGATGACGAAGGAAATATCACTTCATTTATTGAAAAACCTTCAGAAGAAGTTTTGCACGAATGGAAATCTGAAGTTTCGGAAAAAAACCGTAACCAAGGCAAAGAATATTTGGCATCGATGGGAATTTATGTTTTCAGCAAAGCTGTCTTAAAAAAGATGTTCAAAGATGATCCGGGCGACGATTTTGGGGGAGAATTAATTCCAAACGCCATCGGCACCTATAAAACTTTAAGTTTTCAATTTGAAGGTTACTGGACGGATATCGGAACGATACAGTCTTTCTTTGAGGCAAATTTAAATTTAACCAGAAATTTCCCCGATTTTAATTTATTCAGCAACAGACCCATTTATACGCGCGCACGGATGTTGCCGCCGTCGAAAATTCTCGGTTCATACGTGAGTAAAGCCATTTTTGGTGATGGCTGTATTGTGATGGCAGACAAGATTGAAAATTCAATTGTCGGAAACAGAAGCCGCATTGATAAAGGAAGCACTTTGGTGAATACCTATATGATGGGCGCGGATTTTTATCAGGACACCAATGAAATAGTAGAGAACGACCAAAACGGCAGCCCGAATGTAGGCGTGGGAAAATATTGCTATATCGAAAGAGCAATTCTGGATAAAAACTGCCGCATCGGTGACAACGCGCGCATTATTGGAGGACGGCATCTTGAGGACGGCGATTTCGAAACACATTCTATTAAAGACGGCATTGTAGTCGTGAAAAAAAACGCAGTCATCCATCCGGGAACGCAAATTCCGTAAATGATTTTTTAAAAATAATCAAAGGCGGTGGTAATTTTACCACCGTTTTTTTGTGCGTACGTTTTTATGTATTTTTGCGCCATGCGCTGGATAAAAATTGCTCTTTTTCTTATTTTGCTTTTAGGCATCGTGTATGCGGTGCTGATGTTTTTTGCACCTGAGAATAAAAATTTTACCGTAGAAAAAGAAATCAATTATCCGGTAGAAAAAGTTTTCGCGCAATTCAATAATCTGCAAAATTTTGCCCTTTGGAACAGTTATTTTTCCGATAATAAAAATAAGTCGCTGGAGTTCTTCACTCCGTATGAAGGAAAGGGAAGCTCATTAACGTTTCAGGATGCGAAGGATGAGGATGCTTCAGGTGAACTTTTCATCAGATATTCCAACCCAAACAAAACTTTAAAATTTCAGCTTTACGAAGGCAGAAAACACACACCTTATTTGCTGAACTTTAAATTCGTGCCTATGGGGAACAGAACAAAAATTACGTGGTTTATTCACACCCCAAAGCAACCGTTCTTTAAGCGCTCGCTGAATTTAATTTCAGAAGACGTTTGGTTGGAATCTGTGGATAAAAGCATGGCGAATTTATCAAACTTACTTGGTAAAAAAATCCAGAAGGAAGCGCAGCGCGATAATCTGAAGTTCGACACCATCACTGAAGAAAATCAAACTAGTCAGGTGTTGCTCGGTATCAATGTTTCGACAAAAAACAGCCGGGATGGGCTGTTTAAAAATATCGTGGTTAACCACAACAAGGTTTTAAACTTTGTGAAAATGGATTTGGGCAAAAAAGATGACGAGTTTGGTGAGCCGGTGCTGATCGCCACACCCGAATACTATAAAGACAAAGAAGTGTCTTATTTTTATGGTGTTCCTTTGCCAAAGAAAGAACCGCTTTCCGACAATAATTTTACGTTCAGAACAATAAATCCCACTCGGACATTTGTTACCTATTACCGCGGCACCTATGCAGGTCGTGTAAAATCCATACAGCAGCTGGTGAACAAGGCAAGAAAAGATACCCTGCGTAATGGCACCTTACAGGAGACCTTTTTAGAAGAGCCAAATTCGGCTTCGGAAGTGGTGCTGAAATTATCTTTGCCGGTCTATAAATAAAAGCGCCTCACGCGCCTTTTTATCTGTGGATTGCCTTGAGTACTTCACTTATTTTTGTTAAATTTGTTCTTTAAATAAAAACCAACAGTTAATTTGTAAATAATGGACAAATTTTCATTCCTAAACGCTGTACACTCGCAGTTAATAGAAGATTTATATCAACAATATTTAAAATATCCGGACTCGGTGGAACCTTCCTGGAAAGCATTTTTCCAGGGTTTTGATTTTGCACTGGAGGGTTATGGAGAAGATATGATAGCCGATTCGTCGGCAAAAGCAGTTTCAGCTCCGGTTCAGATGGCAAATCAGGCGGCGGCAAACGGTCAGATTCCGAATGAAATTGAAAAGGAATTTAAGGTTTTAAACCTGATTGAAGGTTACCGTCATCGTGGGCACTTGTTCACTCACACCAATCCGGTGCGCGAAAGAAGACAGTATGAGCCCACTTTAGCAATTGAAAATTTTGGTTTGTCGAAAGCAGATTTAGGTACGAAATTTAATTCTGCCAAAGAAATTGGTCTTCCAACTGCAGCAACGCTTCAGGAAATTATTAATCATTTAGAGCAAATTTATTGCAAATCCATCGGGGTGGAATATATGCACATCAACAATGTTGAAGAGCGTAAATTCATCCGGGAGTTTTTGCAGGTGAATAAAAACCGCCCGCAATTAAATGCCGGTGAAAAGACAGAAATTCTTGAGAAACTAAACCAGGCCGTTGCTTTTGAAAATTATCTTCATACAAAATTCGTCGGTCAGAAAAGGTTTTCCTTAGAAGGTGGTGAATCGTTAATTCCGGCTTTAGACCAATTGATCACCAGATCTTCGCAGCTTGGCGTGGATGAAGTGGTTCTTGGAATGGCACACAGAGGCCGCCTGAATGTTTTAAGTAATATCTTTGGTAAATCCTACAAACAGATTTTTTCCGAGTTTGAAGGCAAAGAATTTGAAGAAGATGTTTTTTCCGGCGACGTGAAATATCACTTGGGTTCATCCAAGATCATTAAAACGGCAAACGGCGAAGAAGTAGCTATTAACTTAACGCCTAACCCTTCGCATTTGGAAACGGTAGGGGCATTGGTTGAAGGAATTTGCCGTGCGAAAGTTGACAATAAATACAAAGATTTCAGCAAAGTTTTACCAATCATCATCCATGGCGATGGCGCTATTGCCGGACAGGGAATTGTGTACGAAGTGGCACAAATGATGACTTTGGAAGGCTATAGAACCGGTGGCACGGTGCATATCGTGGTAAACAACCAGGTTTCCTTCACCACCAATTATCGTGATGCGCGTTCTTCAACGTATTGTACCGATATCGCAAAAGTTACCGAATCACCTGTAATGCATGTGAATGCGGACGATGTGGAAGCAGTGGTTCATTCGATGAGGTTTGCAGCAGATTTCCGTGCGAAATTCGGTAAAGATGTGTACATCGATCTTTTAGGATACAGAAAATACGGTCATAATGAAGGTGATGAGCCAAGATTTACGCAACCGAATTTGTATAAATTAATCTCAAAGCATCCAAACCCGAGAGAAATCTATAAAGAACAGCTTATCAGCGAAGGAATTGTTTCAAAAGAAATTTTGACCAAAATGGAGTCGCAGTTCAAAGAGCAACTGGATGCCAATTTCGACGCTTCCAAAGAAATTGAGAAAAACACCATGGATCTTTTCATGGCAGACGACTGGAAAGATTTTCCAACTTCTGCGAAAGGAGCGATGGTGGCAAAAATCGATACCAAATTCGATATTTCCAAACTGAAAGAATTGGCAGTGCAAATGTCCACTTTGCCGAAAGACAAAAAGTTCATCAGCAAAATTTCCCGTCTTTTTGATAACCGTTTGAAAGCAATTGAAGCAGATCATTTAGATTGGGCCCTTGCAGAATGGCTTGCGTACGCAACTTTATTGACGGAAGGTCACAACGTAAGAATTTCCGGCGAAGATGTAGAAAGAGGAACTTTCTCTCACCGTCACGCTTTAATTAAAACTGAAGATGCGGAGGAAGAGTACATCCCGCTTCGTCATATTTCGGAAAACCGTTTTGATATTTATAATTCGCACCTTTCAGAATATGGTGTTTTAGGTTTTGATTACGGTTATGCGATGGCGTCGCCAAATACTTTAACCATTTGGGAAGCACAGTTCGGTGATTTCATGAACGGCGCGCAGATTATCATTGATCAATATCTGGTTGCTGCTGAAGAGAAATGGAAAATCCAGGCCGGCTTGGTGATGCTGTTACCTCACGGTTTCGAAGGTCAGGGCGCGGAACATTCTTCTGCAAGATTAGAAAGATTTTTAACGCTTTGTGCGAATGACAATATGGTTGTTGCAAACGCGACTACGCCGGCAAACTATTTCCACTTGTTAAGAAGACAGATGAAATGGAATTTCCGCAAACCGCTAGTGGTAATGTCGCCAAAATCATTATTGCGTCATCCGAAAGTGATTTCAACTTTCGACGATTTAGCCAACGGTCATTTCCAGCCAATCATCGACGATGCAGCTGTAGATGCGGCTAAAGTTGAAAAATTAGTGCTTTGTTCCGGTAAAATTTATTATGAACTCTTGGCGAAAAAAGAGGAATTACACTGCGAAAATATTGCACTGGTGAGATTTGAACAGCTTTATCCTTTACAGAATGATCAGATTGAAGAAATTTTAAATAAATACGGCAGCAGAAAACAATTAATTTGGGCTCAGGAGGAACCGGAAAATATGGGCGCATGGAGCTATATTTTACGAAATTTCCGAAATACAGGAATCGAGGTTATTGCACCGGTTCAAAGTGGAACGCCGGCGCCGGGAAGTCATAAAATGTTCGAAAGAAACCAAAATGATGTGATCAACCGCGTTTTCGACCGTCAGGATGCACCTGCAAAAAGACCTGTAACTGCTTAATTCAGACAAAAATTTTTTCAATAAATCATTTTCAATAAACTAAAAAAAATATATCCGATGTCTATATTAGAAATGAAAGTTCCATCTCCCGGAGAATCAATCACTGAAGTTGAAATCGCGACGTGGTTAGTTAAAGACGGCGATTATGTAGAAAAAGATCAACCTATCGCAGAAGTGGATTCTGACAAAGCAACGCTTGAATTACCGGCTGAAGAAAGCGGTATTATTACCCTGAAAGCTGAGGAAGGCGACGTGGTAGAAGTAGGGCAGGTGGTTTGTCTCATCGACCGTTCCGCTGCTAAACCTGCAGATTCTGCACCGGCACAAACCGAAGAAAAAGCGGCAGAACCGGCAAAAGAAGCTCCGAAAGCGGAAACACCAAAAGCAGAAGCACCGAAAGTTGAGCAAAAACCTGCAGCAACTTATGCAACTGGAACTCCAAGTCCGGCAGCTAAAAAAATATTGGATGAAAAAGGCGTTAAGGCTGACCAGGTAAACGGTTCCGGAAAAGACGGAAGAATCACCAAGCAAGATGCGGAAACTGCATCAGTTCCTGCAATGGGTTCTGCAGATTCTACTTCCGGTTCCAGAGGCAGCAGCACGACAAAACTTTCTGTATTAAGAAGAAAAGTGGCAGCACGTTTGGTTTCTGTGAAAAATGAAACGGCGATGCTAACGACTTTCAATGAAGTTGACATGTCCGAAATTTTCCGCCTTAGAAAGCAATATAAAGAGGAGTTTGCACAAAAGCACGGCATCGGTTTAGGATTTATGTCATTCTTTACCAAAGCGGTTACAAGAGCTTTGCAAATGTATCCTGATGTAAATGCTTCTATTGACGGTGATTTTAAAATTAATTACGATTTTTGTGATATTTCAATCGCAGTATCCGGACCGAAAGGTTTGATGGTTCCCGTTTTACGAAACGCAGAAACCATGTCTTTCCGTGGTGTGGAAAATAATATTAAAAACCTTGCTGAAAGAGTTCGTGACGGTAAAATTACCATCGACGAAATGACCGGCGGTACGTTCACCATTACCAACGGTGGAGTATTTGGTTCCATGTTATCTACACCAATCATCAACCCGCCGCAATCCGCGATTTTAGGCATGCATAACATCATCCAAAGACCGGTTGCGGTAGATGGACAGGTGGTAATTCGCCCGATGATGTACCTGGCAATGTCTTATGACCACAGGATTATTGACGGTCGTGAGTCTGTTGGATTCTTGGTTGCTGTGAAAGAAGCCATCGACAATCCGGTGCAGTTCCTAATGGATGGCGACGAAAGAAAAGGTCTTGAACTTTAAGATTTTAAAATATTTTTTCTAAATATATAAATCCCGTCTACAAAGGCGGGATTTTTGTATAAACTCATTCTAAATTGCTGCCATGTTTTCAACTATATCTTTTGACATCAAGGTTTCTGTTCTCCCTCAATACGATATAAAGAACAGTTTTCCTTCTGAAAACCGCTTCGTTTTCCGGTATAACATTACCATCGAAAACCTTGGCAAAGAGCCAATACAGCTGCTTCGCCGCAAATGGCTGATCTACGACCTAGGCTTTGGTTTTACTGAAGTTGCCGGCGAAGGCGTCATCGGTTTAACTCCCGAAATTCTGCCCGGCGAAGATTTTACCTATTTTTCTAATGTCATGCTGCGGTCCGGTGTCGGAAACATGAGCGGAATTTATTACTGTAAAAATCTCTCAAACAATGAAGAGTTGGAAATCGTGGTACCAAAGTTCAGCCTTGTAGCTGATGTTCTTACCAACTAAAAAATTAGCCATTATTTCGCTATAAAATCTTTAAATTCTTTTTCATCACTTCGTGAACTTCATCATTTCTCGTCAACATCAGTTGGTTGAACGCCAGCAATGAAATTTTAGCGCAGACTTCTGCGTCATCGCCCGCGCGGTGATGATTGAAAGAAAGATTATGTGTTTCTGCTAAACTTTTTAGTCCGTATTTGGGCAAATTTTTCCAGGATTTCTTAGCTAAAGAAATACTGCATAAATACGTCAGTTTCGGCCTAAAAAAACCGTAGTGATCAAGACAACTTCTCAAAACGCCTGCATCAAAGCCTGCGTTGTGCGCAATCATCAGGTTTCCGTACATTAAATCCTGCGCTTCATGCCAGATGTCTTCGAAAGTCGGCGCATCTTTCACCTCTTCCGGACGAATGCCGTGAACATCGATGTTTCGCGGATGAAAATAAGGAAAACAGGGCGGCTTGATGAGCCAGGTTTTGGTAGAAACAATTTCGCCGTTTTCTACGATGCAAATCCCCATTTCGCAGGCCGAATTACGCTCGTGTGTCGCGGTTTCAAAATCAATGGCGCAAAAATTAAGCATTTTGCAAAACGTATTTTTTTGGTAATTTCATTCGGAATTTTTTAGACGCTATTTGGTTGAAGTAGTTTTCGAGATCAGGATTTTATCCACGCGTTGTTTGTCTTTGCTGATGATTTCCAGCTCCAGATCATCAACTTTAATTTTATCACCAACTTCGGGCGAGCCGCCGCGTTCATTAAGAAAAAAGCCAACAAGCGTGGTGTAATTATCTTTATTGTCAAACTGGTAGTCCAGGTCGAAATATTTCAGAAATTCCACAAGTGGGAACTGTGCATCGGCAATCCATGAATTTTCGTTTTTCTTCACGATTCGGTAATCGAAATTTTCCGAAGTCGCTGTGTTTCCCACCAAAGCATCCAGAACATCGTGCATTGTCGCGATTCCCAGCGTATTACCATATTCATCGATAACAATTCCGTGGTGGTTTTTCTCTTTTTTAAAAATTTCAAGCACCCGGTATGCGTAAGAATTTTCATTAAGGAAAATCGGTTGCCGCAGCAGTTTTTTCAGTTCAAAATTCTCCGCGTCACCAATGGGAAAAATATCTTTCATGGTGACCACGCCGATGATGTCGTCTAAATTATTCGCCCTCGTAACGGGATAAAAATTGTGTTTTTCTTTGCTGATTTTTTCTAAAACAGATTCCAACTTTTCATCGATGCTGAAATAGGTAATTGCGGTGCGGTGCGTCATCAGCGTGTTGATTTTTCGGTCGCCCAGCTCGAAAACTCTTTCCACAATATTGTGTTCAATTTTATCAATTTGCCCTTCCATGGCGCTTTCGCGCACGATGGATTTAATTTCTTCTTCGGTTACAATGCTGTCCGACTTGCTGTCAATTCCAAAAAGCTTCAGAAATATGTTGTTAGAAGTGGTCAGCAACCATACGAAAGGCGAGGTGAGTTTCGACAGAACATCCATCGGTTTGGCAAGCGTGGTAATGATTTTTTCAGGGAAGGTCATTGCAATTCTTTTCGGCAACAATTCACCCAGTAAAATCGATAAATAGGTGATAAAAATAACGATTCCTACCGTTGCCAAAGTCTTGGAATATGGTTCCAAAATAGGGATTTTATCCAAAAAACCTTTAAAGTCGTTCGTCAACGTGTCGCCGGAATACACCCCAAGTAAAATCCCAATTAAAGTAATCCCAATCTGAACGGTTGATAAAAATTTCGTTGGATTTTCACCCAGTTGCAAGGCTTTTTTCGCGCCGGCGCTGCCTTTTCTTTCTGCGCTTTCAAGCTTGAATTTCCGCGAAGATACCAGCGACATTTCTGACATTGCGAAGACGCCGTTCAGCAAAATGAGTAAAATAATGATGAGTAATTCCATTCGAATTTTTAATTATCACAAAGATAATTTTTTTGATTTTATTTAAATTTTGCTTGGATGTTTCGCTTTCCAGGCTTCGAAAATGAAGAGCTAAAGTTTTTCCGTGCTAAATGGCCATTTTTTTCAAAAAAAATTTTTTCCAAGAAGGAAATTAAAAAATTCCGTGCTTTTTGGGCAAATTTTTCGTTTTTAGCTTCTCAGAAAATTCTTGAACACCAGCCATTTTGCCTGATAAAATTCTGAAATTTGGTTTTTTTGTCGTCTTTTTAAAGTTCCCGGAACTTGCGCATAAAACGAAAAATGTGCCCGTATAACGGCTAAAAAATGGGGAAAACCATTTTTTAAACCGAAATAAATTCCGGCAAAACCATCTAAAATAAAGCGTAAAAGTAAAATCCAAAACGCTTTCGGAAAAGGCAGATTTTTCAGCAACATCGATAAATTATTCCGGATGTTGAGAAAGGTTTTCTGTGGACTTTGTTTGTTTAATGTTCCACCGCCGACGTGATAAACCGTTGAATTTCCAGTGTAAAATATTTTTCGTGCGGAATTTTTCAAGCGCCAGCACAAATCTATTTCTTCCTGATGTGCGAAGAATCTTTCATCAAAACCATTGTTCGCCCAGAAATCTACAGAACGAATGAAAAAACAGCAGCCAGATGCCCAGAAAATTTCGGTTTCGTCATCGTACTGGCCTTCATCTTTTTCGATGTTTTCAAATATTCTACCTCTGCAATACGGAAAACCGAGATTGTCAATCAATCCGCCAGCCGCGCCGGCAAATTCGAAATATTCACGGCGGTTAAAATCTAAAATTTTCGGTTGTATAGCGGCAATTTTTTCATTTTTTGCGAAAAGCTCCAAAACCGGCTGCAGCCAGTCTTCCGTAACTTCAACATCCGAATTTAGTAAGCAGTAAAATTCGTGCTTAATCTGTTTTAAACCTTCATTATAACCGCCGGCAAAACCATGGTTTTCTGTATTTAAAATAATTTTAACCTGCGGAAATTCATTTTTCAAAAATTCCACTGAATCATCGGTAGAATTATTGTCGATGACGAACAAATCCGCGCCAGCAGAATGCTGAATGACATTGGGTAGAAATTTTTCCAACCAGGATTTTCCGTTCCAGTTTAAGATGACGATTGCTAAATTCAATTTTTTAAAATTTTGGCGGCAATTCATGGATTTTTTTCCATTTCTTTTATCGCGTGCTGATATTTCCAGCGGCGGTGCGACCACAGGTAATTATCCGGCCTTTTTTCGATGGTGTTTTCCAGCAGCTTGTAGAATTTTTTCACCACTTCATGTTCCACGAATTTTTCGCCGTCCGGATAGATTCGATAATAATTAATTTGATAAAAACCGCGTTTCACTTTTTTCATTTCACAAAAAACAAAAGCGAGGTCCATTCGTGTTGAAAGTTTGTCATAACCCACAAAAGCAGGCGTTTTCTGGTTTAAAAAATTCAAACCGTAAGTCACTTCCGAATGATGCGGCGTCTGATCGGCCACAAACATGTAAATAGAATCGCCATCATTTGGATTCCGGAAAATATGGCGGATGACTTCTTTGGCTTCAATGGCGGTGTTTCCGAAGCGGTTTCGCAGGTTTTTCATCTGTTCTTCCCAAAAACCGCTGTTCACTTTTCGATACACGGGAAAGCTGTTTTTTTGCGGCACAATCAGCGCCAGCGTATTGTACCATTCCCAGTTAAAAATATGTCCGGAAAGCAAAATGACGTTTTTGTTTTCCGTCTTTGCCTCCTGAAAAACATCCTGATTGAGGTGTTGAACGCGAACGCGAAGTTCAGTGGCAGAAATGGTAAAAGTTTTAAAGGTTTCTACGATGTAATCGCAGAAATTGATATAAAATTGCTTCTGAATTTTTTTAAGCTCCTGGGCAGATTTTTTCGGGAACGAGTTTTGCAGATTGCTAAAAACTACTTTTTTTCTGTAACCGATGATGTGAAAACTGAGCAGAAACAGTACATCGGAAACGACGTAAAGCACGCGCAGCGGTAACCGGGAAAAAAGTAAAATAATCTGGAAAATAAACTTCATGGTGGAGTGCAAATTTAATGATAATAAAGTTTATCCTTTAACCAAAATTTGGTATTTTGCAGAGATTAATAATTTTCAATCAAGATGAAAAAACAAACTTTAAGAAGCCTCCTGCTTTCCGGACTTTTAATTTCCGGAATCGCATGTTCGCAAAAAAGTGAAAATGTAGCGGTAACACAAACTTCGAACGATTCTGTTACGCAAACTTCCGTAGATACGGCGACAGCTCCTGTTGATAGCGTAGCACTGAAAGAAGCGAAAAAGAAAGCGGCAGCAGCGGAACTTGCAAAACTTCCGAAACCATATAATGACAAGGAAAATGCCGAAGCAAAAATTGCAGAGCTTGTAAAAAAGGCCAAAGCTGAAAATAAAAATGTCATGATACAGGCCGGCGGAAACTGGTGTATCTGGTGTTTACGTTTCAACAATTATGTGCAAACCACGCCGGAACTGAAGCAGGTTGTTGACAAAAATTATATTTATTACCACCTGAATTACTCGCCGGAAAACAAAAACGAAAAAGTTTTTGCTAAATATGACAATCCGGGCGCGAAATATGGATATCCGGTTTTTATCGTTCTGGACCAGAACGGCAAAATGATCCACACGCAGGACAGCGCGGTGCTGGAAGAAGGTAAAGGCTACAGCCTGGAAAAGGTAAAAGCATTTTTTGAAAAGTGGGCGCCAAAAGCTTCGTAATTATTAAAAATCCCGCCAATTATGACGGGATTTTTTTATAACAGTTTTTTAATCCATTCCAGTTTTTTCTCGTTGTACGGCGGATATTTCAAGTCAGGTTCGCCCCAGGTTGCACGCGACAAAACAGCTTTTTTATGCGAAAAAGCATCAAAACCATATTTCCCGTGATAATTTCCCATTCCGGAATTTCCCACGCCGCCAAACGGCAAATGATCGTTGCTTAAATGCATCACCACATCATTAATACAACCGCCGCCAAAAGAAATTTTGGAAACAAACTGTTCTTTTTCGTCGGATTTATCCGTGAAGAGATAGGCTGAAAGCGGTTTTTCATACGCCGCCACCTGATGCAGCGCGTCATTAAAGTTTTTAAAGGTTAGCACCGGAAGAATCGGTCCGAAAATTTCTTCCTGCATCACCGCATCGTTCCAGGTTACATTATCTAAAATTGTCGGCTCAATATACCTTTTTTCGGGAATCGAGCTTCCGCCGTGGTAAACTTTATTTCTGTCGATTAAATTAATTAAACGCTCAAAATTTCTGTCGTTGATGATTTGCGTATAATGTCCAGAATCGGGTTGGTAATTAAATTTTTGGATGTAAGATTTTAAGGAATCCAAAAAGCTGTCTTTTACCTTTTCATCAACCAGAATATAATCGGGCGCTACACAGGTTTGTCCGGCATTCAGGAACTTGCCCCAGACAATTCTTTTTGCTGCAACTATAAAATCCGCGGAAGATGTGACAATTGCGGGACTTTTTCCGCCTAATTCCAGCGTTACGGGTGTTAAATGCTTCGCTGCAGCTTCGTAAACGATTTGCCCAACGCGCGGACTGCCGGTGAAAAATATCTTATCAAATTTCAGCTTTAAAATTTCTGTGGTTTCTGCTACGCCGCCTTCAGCAACAAAAAGAAATTCCTTTGGAAAATTTTCGTTGATGATTTTCGCCATCGCTTTCATAGTATTTCCCGCAATTTCGCTGGGCTTCACGATACAGGTATTTCCCGCCGCAATTGCTGCCACGACGGGCGATAAAGAAAGCTGATATGGATAGTTCCATGCGCCGATCACCAAACAGTTTCCGAGCGGTTCAGAATAAATTTTGCTCGAACCAAACATATTTGCCAGATTTGTTTTCGCGCCGGTCGGCCGCATCAAAGATTTCAGATTAGTCAGAAAATAATCGATGTCTTTTAATACAAAAGAAATTTCCGTGGTTAAAGTATCAAATTTTGACTTTCCGAAATCCGCGTAAATCGCTCCGTAAAGTAAATCGTCATTTTTTAGCAGCAAATCGCGCAGTTTTTCCAGATTTCTTTTCCGGAATTTATATGCTTTGGTTTGCTGGGAATTGAAAAATTCTTTCTGTTCCGCTAAAATATCTTGAAAATTCATTACTTTTAATTTCTGTTTATAACAAATTTACCTCAAAAAAATTACATCACCGGCAAATGGATTTTAACAATAAAATTGTACTCATAACTGGCGGTTGCTCGGGAATCGGAAAAATCATGGCGAGAAAATCGCTGGAAAGAGGTTGCAAAAAACTGGTGATTTGGGACATAAACGAAGAAGGATTTCTCAAAACGAAGCAGGAACTCGGTACAATCGGTGGTGAAATTTTCACTTATCAAATTGACCTTTCAAACTTAGACAGCATTAAAATTCAGGCACAACGCGTTAGAACAGAGGTTGGAAGCGTAGATATTCTCATTAATAATGCGGGAATTGTGGTCGGAAAATATTTTCACGAGCATACGCATGACCAGGTTCAAAAAAGCATGTCTATCAATTCAAATGCTTTGATGCACACCACTTTGGAATTTTTGCCCGAAATGATGGCGAAAAATTCCGGTGCAATCTGCAACATCGCGTCGTCGGCCGGTTTAATATCAAATCCGAAAATGTCAGTTTATGCCGCATCAAAATGGGCAGTAGTGGGATGGGGCGACAGCCTGCGGCTGGAAATGAAGCAATTAAACAAAAATATTTCGATTACGACCATTATGCCGTTCTTCATCAATACCGGAATGTTTGATGGTGTCAAATCCAAGCTGTTGCCTATTTTGGAACCGGAACCTACTTCAGAAAAAATAATTACAGCGATTGAAAGAGAGACCAAAATGCTTGCGATGCCGCTTCCATATTGGTTTATTCGCTTTTCGCAGGGCATTTTGCCAATTCCGGCATTTGATTGGGTAATGGAAAACGTTTTCGGAATTTACGACACAATGAAGGAATTTACCGGCCGGAAATAAGTTTTAAGGCTCGGATATTTTACTTAAATTTGTGCCAGTAAAAGTAAAAGAAAGAATGAATTCCTACAAAAATCCTCTCGAGGAGCGCTATTCAAGCGAGGAAATGCTCTATAATTTCTCTCCCAACAACAAATTTCGCAACTGGCGAAAACTTTGGATTGCCCTGGCGGAAATCGAAAAAGATTTAGGCCTCGACATTTCTGACGAGCAAATCATTCAACTGAAGGAAAACGCGGAAGAGATCGATTACAAAAAAGCCGCGGAATACGAGAAAAAATTTCGTCATGATGTCATGGCGCACGTTCACACCTACGGCGACGCTGCACCTTTGGCCAAAGGAATTATTCATCTTGGTGCAACTTCAGCATTTGTGGGTGATAACACCGATTTGATTCAGATGCGCGACGGGCTTTTATTGCTCAGAAAACAATTGGTCAACGTCATGAAAAATCTTTCTGATTTTGCCCTTCAATACAAAGATTTACCAACATTAGGTTTTACACATTATCAGCCTGCGCAACTTACAACGGTAGGCAAACGTGCAACTTTATGGCTGCAGTCTTTACTTTTGGATTTCGAAGAACTGGAGTTTTTCATCGAAACATTAAGATTTCGAGGTGTAAAAGGAACGACCGGAACTGCCGCAAGCTTTCTGGAGCTATTCGATGGCGATTATTCCAAAGTAAAACATTTAGACCAGGAACTTTCCAAACGTTTTGGTTTTGATAAAGTTTTCGGCGTTTCCGGGCAGACTTATGACCGGAAAATTGATGCGAAAGTGGTGGCGTTGCTGTCGAATATCGCACAGTCGGCACATAAATTTACCAATGATTTAAGGCTATTACAGAATTTAAAAGAAATTGAGGAGCCTTTCGAAAAAAACCAAATCGGTTCTTCTGCGATGGCTTATAAAAGAAATCCGATGCGTTCTGAACGGATTGGTGCTTTGGCAAAATTCGTGATGTCGCTTTCCACCAGTTCGGCGATGGTCGCTTCTACCCAATGGTTTGAAAGAACTTTGGATGATTCTGCTAACAAGAGACTTACCATTCCACAGGCATTTTTGGCTGTTGACGCGATTCTGATGATTTGGAATAATATCATGAACGGCATTGTGGTCTACGAAAACCGCATCAAAAAGCATATTATGGAAGAACTTCCGTTCATGGCAACGGAATATATCATTATGGAAGAAGTGAAAGCCGGCGGCGACCGTCAGGAAATTCACGAAACCATCCGCGTGCATTCCATGGAAGCTTCGAAAAAAGTGAAGGAAGAAGGCAAAGAAAATGACTTGATGGAAAGAATTTTAAATGACCATACACTGAAACTGGACAAGTCCAAATTAATGGAAGTTCTGGATCCGAAAAGGTTCATCGGTTTTGCGCCAATACAGACGGAGCAGTTCATTGAAAATGAAGTCACGCCGATCCTGGAGAAGTACGCCGACCTTATCGGGCTAAAGGCCGACCTTAAAGTTTAAATAAAATTTGCAGTCTTTTGGCTGCTTTTTTTTTATAATTTTATTATAAAATTTGCCCAAAAAGGCCCCAAAAAATTAGTAAAGACAAATTCCTGTTATAAAAAGTAAAAATGAAAAAAAGAATCTTCGTAGAAAAAAAAGGAATTTTCGATGTTGAAAGTCCTTTGATTTTTAATGAAATAAAAAATATTGTTTCCACCATTGAAAACGTAAAAGTTTATAATATTTACGATGTTTTCGGTGTGAATGAAGAAGAATTTTCGAAAGTTATCACGAACACTTTTGTAGATCCGGTGACCGATGTTCTGCACGAAGAAAATCCTGCAAAAAATACCTTTTTTGCCACCGAATTTTTGCCCGGACAATACGATCAGCGCGCTGATTCTGCACAGCAATGCATCGCTTTACTGACTGGAAATGAAAGCGGTAAAGTACGAAGTGGAAAGCTCATCGAACTTTTTGGTGTTTCGGATGCTGAAGTGGAGAAAATTAAAGAGCATTTGATTAACAAAGTTGAATCTCAGCAAAAAGATTTGTCGAAGTTGGAAATTCCAAAGGAAGAATCGCCAGATCCGGTTCTTGTGCACGAAGGTTTCAAAGATTTTTCTGCCGCTGAACTGGCAAATTTTTACGAAAATCACGGCTTTGCTTTGGGAATTGATGATTTAGAATTTATCCAGAATTATTTCAAATCCGAAAACAGAAATCCGACCGAAACGGAACTAAAAGTTCTCGATACGTATTGGAGCGACCATTGCCGGCATACCACTTTTGAAACTGAACTTACTGATATTCATTTTAATGGCGAGTTTAAATCGACTTTAGAAAATATTTTTAATGATTATTTAGAGAAAAGAAAATTTTTAGGTCGGGAAGCGAAACCCATTTCTTTGATGGATTTAGCTACGGTTTGCGCCAGATATTTTCACAAAACCGGAAAACTGGAAAATCTGGTCGTTTCGCAGGAAATAAATGCGTGTACCATTGAAATTGAAGCCGAATTCGACGGAAAAAAAGAACCGTGGTATCTGCTCTTTAAAAATGAAACCCACAATCATCCTACTGAAATTGAGCCTTTCGGTGGTGCTTCAACGTGCTTGGGCGGTGCAATCCGTGATCCATTGTCGGGCCGTGCCTTCGTTTATCAGGCAATGCGTCTTTCCGGCGCAGCTGATGTTTTGGAACCGATTTCTGAGACTTTACCCGGGAAACTTCCGCAAAGAACCATTTCTAAACAGGCTGCAAACGGCTATTCTTCCTACGGGAATCAAATTGGATTGGCAACAACTACGGTAAATGAAATTTACCACGACGGTTATAAAGCTAAGCGAATGGAAGTTGGTTTTGTCGTAGGCGCGGTGAAAAAAGATTGGGTAAAAAGGGAAGAACCGAATAGTGGCGACCTCGTTATTTTGCTCGGTGGCGCCACCGGAAGAGACGGTGTGGGCGGTGCGAGCGGAAGTTCCAAAGTTCAGGATGAAACTTCGATTCATACATTATCGACGGAAGTTCAAAAAGGAAATGCGGTGGAAGAAAGAAAGATTCAGAGACTTTTTAGAAATCCTGAAGTTACCAGATTGATTAAAAAATCAAACGATTTTGGTGCGGGCGGCGTCTCCGTAGCCATTGGCGAAATCGCTGATTCACTGGAAATTAACCTGGATATTCTGCCTTTAAAGTACGAGGGTTTGAACGGAACTGAGCTGGCAATTTCGGAGTCGCAGGAGCGAATGGCAGTTGTAATTGAAGCAGCCGATAAGGAAAAATTCATCAGCTTTTGCGAAAAAGAAAATATTAAAGCCGTTGAAGTTGCGAAGGTGACGGATTCCGGAAGAATGCAGATGTTTTGGCAAAACCAAAAAATTGTCGATTTAAGCCGGGAATTTTTGGACACCAATGGTTGCGCGAAAAAGCAGCACGCGGAAGTTTCTCACTTACAGTCCGTTGAACAGAAAAATATGCCGTTCAATGAGCAAAATTTTCTGAAACTTCTTTCAAGTAAAAATGTTGCCTCGCAGAAAGGTTTAGCTGAAATGTTCGATGCTTCGGTGGGTGGAACAACCGTGGCCATGCCTTTTGGTGGAAAACATCAGCTTACCGAAATGGAAGGAAGCGTGCAAACTCTGCCGGTTTTAGAGGCTAAAGACGTTGAAACAGTTTCGCTTGCGACTTGGGGTTTTGATGCGGATATTTCCGCGCAGAACTCTTTAGTGGGCGCTGCCAATGCGGTGGTGGAAAGTGTTGCTAAAATCGTGGCGATGGGCGGCGATTATAAAAATATTCGCTTGAGTTTTCAGGAATATTTCGAAAAACTCGGAAATAACCCCGAAAAATGGGGTAAACCCTTGGCGTCTCTACTTGGAGCTTATGATGCGCAGATGAATTTTGAACTCGCTGCCATCGGTGGTAAAGATTCCATGAGCGGAAGTTTTCAGGATATTCATGTACCGCCGACTTTAATTTCCTTTGCGTGTGCAAATGGCGAAAAGAAAAATATCATCTCGCCGGAATTTAAAAAAGCCGGAAATAAGCTTTATTTGTTTCAGCATATTCCTCAGGAAAACGGGATGCCGAATTATGAAAATCTGAAAGAGATTTTTGATTTCATTTTTGAAAATATCAAGTCCAAAAAGATTGTTTCAGTGAAGACGATTAAGGAAGGTGGAGTTGCGGTTGCTTTAGCAAAAATGAGTTTTGGAAATCATTTGGGAGCGGAAATTAATGTTGCTGAAGAATTGCTTTTAACCAAAAATATTGGCAGTTTAATCATTGAATGCTCTGATGATTTAGAAAATAATTTACTTCAAGTGATTGGTGAAGTTTCAAATTTTGCATATTTGAAAATCAATAATTTAGAATTTAATATCGAAAATTTACTTCAAGTATGGACCAGAACTTTCGAAGAGCTTTTTCCAACTCAGGAACAGCAAAAAATTGTGGTTGAAATTGACTCCAAGCTGAATTCAAATCAGCCGAGAACCATTCAAATTTTAAAACACAACCTGGCGAAACCGAAAGTTTTTGCTCCAATTTTTCCTGGCACCAATTGCGAATACGAAACGCAAAATGCTTTCCGAAAAGAAGGCGCAGAAGTTTCTTCTTTGCCGCTCATCAATCTCAATCATCAGCTTTTAAATGAAAGTTTGGAGGCATGGATTTCGGAAATAAATCAGTCGCAGATTTTGGTTTTATCAGGTGGTTTTTCTGCCGGAGATGAACCGGATGGTTCCGCGAAATTTATCGTGAATGTTTTGAAAAATGAAAAAATGCGAAATGCCGTTCATCAATTGTTGGAACGCGACGGAATGATTCTCGGCATTTGCAATGGCTTTCAGGCTTTGGTAAAATCCGGTTTGCTGCCGTATGGTGAAATTCGGGATTTAAGTGCGGATTCACCAACTTTAGCGCACAACGCGATTGGTCGGCATATTTCGCAAATGGTGAATGTAAAAGTGGGCAATGATGATTCGCCGTGGTTAAAAGGGATGAAAAATCAGGTTTTTACCATTCCGATTTCGCATGGTGAAGGACGCTTTATGGCTTCGGAAGCGGTGATTAAGGACTTGTATGAAAATGGTCAGATTGCCACACAATATATCGATCATGCGGAAAATATTGCGCACGGTATGCCGTTTAATCCAAATAATTCGCTTTTCGGAATTGAAGGAATTACCTCTAAATCGGGCAAAATTTTTGGTAGAATGGGCCATCCAGAGCGCTTTGCTGAAGGATTGATGAAAAATATTCCAAGTGCCAATTACCACAACATTTTTAAAAATGGGGTGGAATATTTTAAATAGTTTTTAATTTTGTTATAAGTTGTTTTGCTTATAATTATAATTTATTAGTAATTTAGCTTATATTTTAAAAGCTCACCCAGTTAAAAATTATTAGGTAAAAGCCTTATATTTCAGGTTTATTAGGAGAATTGCTTATATTTGTCTTATGATTGCAATTATTACCGGTGACATCATTAATTCCCAAATGTCGGATTCTGAACTTTGGTTGCCCAAACTGAAAGATTTGATGGCAAGCTGGTCCAAAAGCCCCGAAAATTGGGAAATTTATCGCGGCGATGAATTTCAGCTGAAATGCAGCGTGGACGAAGTTTTCCGTAAGGCACTGTTGCTAAAATCACTCATCAGAACCTTTGAAAATCTGGACGTGCGCCTCGCAATCGGCATCGGTAATGAAGTTTTCCTTTCAGACAAAATCACAGAATCCAATGGTTCTGCCTATGTAAATTCCGGAAGACTGCTGACGGAAATAAAATCGCAGGGAAAAACGCTTGCCATCCAAACCGAAAATGACAAAGTAAACCGCGATCTCAATATCTTATTCAAATGGGCAGCCATCGATTTTGATAATTGGACCGTGGCAACTGCCGAAATCATCCATCAGCTCCTGGTGAATCCCGCACTGACCCAGGAAGAACTGGCTAAGGCGCTGAATATCACGCAATCATCAGTCAGTCAGCGGCTTAAAAGGGCGAACTTCGACTTGCTACAGGAAACCGACCAATTCTTTCGAAAGAAAATCGCCGAACTATAAATGATTTTTATTCCCCTCATATTGGCACATTTAATAGGAGATTTTATTCTTCAGCCCAATTCTTGGGTCGCCGATAAAGAGCGGAAAAAATCCGGAAGCATTTATCTTTATCTCCACGTACTTCTCCACGCAATCTTAACATATATTCTGCTGGGGGACAGAAATTTATGGTGGATTGCTTTAATTATCGGTGTTTCGCATTTGCTTATCGATTGGGCAAAACTTCAGTTTCAAAATTCAAAAACCAAAAGAAACTGGTTTTTTATCGATCAGGCCGCGCATATTTTGGTAATTGCCATATTATCAGCTCTTTATTTTCCGTTTCTAAAGTGGGAAGACTTTTTTAATCCGGAAAATTTAGGCATTTTAACAGCAATTATTTTTCTCACCGTACCTTCGTCAATATTTATTAAAACCATTATTTCCATTTGGACGCCGGTCACGGTGGAACATAGCAAACTTCAGACAGAATCGCTCGTCAACGCAGGAAAATACATTGGAATTCTGGAAAGACTGCTGGTTTTCGTTTTTATCTTGGTGAATCACTGGGAAGGTGTGGGTTTTATGATCGCGGCGAAATCGGTTTTCCGATTTAGCGATTTGGCAGAAGCGAAACAGAGAAAACTGACGGAATATGTGCTGATAGGAACGTTATTAAGCTTCGGCATCGCAGTTATTACCGGCATTTTGGTTAAAATTTTATAAAATCTAATAAAAAGTAAAAATGACAAAAGGAGCAATGCTTTATGAAGGAAAAGCAAAGCAGGTTTTTGAAACTGACAATCCCAATGAGGTAATTGTCCGTTTTAAAGATGATGCCACCGCTTTCAATGCACAGAAAAAAGGGAATGTTGACCTGAAAGGCGAAATGAACAACGCCATTACCACCTTGATTTTCGAATACCTCAATAAAAAAGGAATTCCCACCCATTTCATCCGGAAAATTGATGAAAGAGAACAGTTGGTAAAAAAAGTACACATTATTCCGCTGGAAATGGTGGTGCGCAATTATTCGGCCGGAAGTATGGCGCAGCGGCTCGGCGTTGCCGAAGGCATAAAATCTCCGGTAACTATTTTTGATATTTGCTATAAAAAAGACGAGCTCGGCGATCCTTTAATTAATGATCACCACGCTGTTTTTCTTGGTGCCGCAACCTATGAAGAACTGGACGAAATGTATGAACTGACTTCCGATATTAATGATATCCTGATTGACCTTTTTGATCAGATGAATATCATTTTGGTGGATTTCAAGATTGAATTGGGGAAAGATTCTTCCGGAAAAATAATTCTGGCAGACGAAATTTCTCCTGATACCTGCAGACTTTGGGACAAAGACACCATGAAAAAACTCGACAAAGACCGTTTCCGTCGGGATCTTGGTGAAGTTACCGAAGCTTATGTGGAAATTTATGAACGATTAAAAAAAGTCTTAGCGAAATAATTTATTTCAGAGACAAGACAAATGAAAGATTTAAAACAGTATAGAGAAGACTATTTAAACCATTTTAAAGACCATGTGTACGAGCGGAATATCCTGAAAAAAGAGGAACCGTTTGATGCGCCGGAAGAGGAATGCGGAATTTTTGGAATCTATTCCGATAACGATGTGGATACTTTTTCGCTTTCGCAGTTCGGGCTTTTCGCGCTCCAGCACCGCGGTCAGGAAGCTTGTGGGATTTCTGTGATGAATCACGGCAAAATTTTCAATATTAAAGATGAAGGTTTGGTACTCGATGTTTACAAAGACATTCGCCATCCCGAAACTTTTATGGGAAATTCTGCCATCGGGCACACCAGATATACTACCGCCGGCGACAAAAAAAAGTACAATTTTCAGCCGTTTTTCGCGAAAAATGAATATGACCAAATTATTCTTTCAATCGCGCACAACGGAAATTTGACGAACGCCTACCAGCTGAAAAAAGAACTGGAAGCTGAAGGCGTGGTTTTCAAAGCCACTTCAGATTCCGAAGTGATTTTAAGATTAATCCAGAAAAATCTGGATTTGGGTCTGCGCGCCGCCATCAAAACCACCATGGAAAAAATTGAAGGCGCTTATTCGGTTGTTGGAATGACCAGAAATAAATTCTTCGCGTTCCGCGATTTTCACGGGATTCGTCCGCTGGTTTTGGGCGCTATTGATGAAAAAACATACGTCGTTGCCTCAGAATCTGTCGCTTTAGACGCGGTTGGGGCACAATATGTCCGCGATATTTTACCGGGCGAAATTGTCTACACCAACGAAAATGAAACCGGTTTGCACAGCTTTTTGGTGAAAGAAAACTGCGAAAAGAGAATTTGCGCTTTTGAATATATTTATTTTGCGCGCCCAGACTCTGTTATGGAAGGCATCAACGTTCACGAAATCCGGGAACAGTCGGGAGCTAAAATCTGGGAACAGGCACCTGTGGAAGCTGATATTGTTATTGGTGTTCCGGATTCCGGTGTCCCGGCAGCGATTGGTTTTTCTATAGCTTCGGGAATTCCGTTTCGGCCAGTGTTAATTAAAAACCGTTATATCGGCAGAAGTTTCATCGTGCCGACTCAGGAAATGCGCGAGCGGATTGTTAATTTGAAATTAAATCCAATTATTTCTGAAATTAAAGGCAAACGCGTTGTCATCATTGATGATTCCATCGTGCGTGGCACGACTTCCAAACGTTTGGTTAAAATTCTGAAAGAAGCAGGCGTGAAGGAAATTCATTTCCGCAGTGTATCACCACCGATTATTGCACCGTGTTATCTGGGAATTGATACCCCGTCGAAAGATGATCTGATTTCCGCCAATATGAGCGTAGAAGAATTGCGAAAATATTTAGGCGTTGACACGCTCGAATTTTTAAGTATGGAAAATCTTAAAGTAATTTTGGGGAGCTCTAACCACTGTTTTGGTTGCTTTACCGAGGTTTATCCGGTACCGGCCGGTCCGCATCCGGATTATACTGATGAATAAAAGCAAAAAGGTTGGAAATAATTTCCAACCTTTTCTTGATATATATGGAGTGTTTTTTCTTAGAATTTGTAAGCCAAACCTACCTGGAATACGTTGTTTTTCACCGCATCACCACTTGCTCTGTCTTTCATAATGTCTGTTAAACCTGCAACATATCTGGCAGTTAAACCAACTTGTGGAGTGAAGTAATATCCTGCACCTAATCCGATTCCCGCGTTAAACGTGTTGAAATCATCTTTGTTAAGTTCGTGTTTCACGCTGCTCTGAGTTGTACCGTTTTCAGTATTTTTTCTCTTATCTCTTGCGCTTACCAGCAATCCGAATTCCGGACCTGCTTCAAGGTAGAAAGATGGAGTTGCGTTGTACTGGAACATTACCGGCAAAGCAACATAATCTAGATGTCTTGCGTACTCTGTTTTGTAGGTAGTACCGTTCACATCAAATTCATTTACGGTAACTTTAGAACCCAAGTTGTTATAAATTAACTCCGGCTGGATGCTGAAACTTTCTGCAATTGGAGCATTCAAGAAAATACCTGCATTATAACCTATTTTTGAACCCTGGTCGCTTAAGTCTGCATCTTTTGATAAAGATGAAACGTTCATACCTGCTTTAATACCAAATTGCTGTGCAAACGTTAATGAACTAACTACTACTGCTGCACTTAAAAATAACTTTTTCATAATCTTAAATTTTCGAATTAATTTTTTGATTTTGATAATAAAGATTTTAGTTTTAAACTTTAAAAAGCTTAAAATTTTTCTGCTAAAAAATCTTCATCACCATTTCATTTTTTTAAATTGTTTTACGCCAGAGTATTGACAAACCCTGTGCCAAAAATTCGAAAATTTGGGTAAATTTAAACGTATGTTTAAAATAGTAATTGCATAAATAGTTGATTTGTAACTACTTAATAATGTAATTTTAACACTTTGGTTCGGTGTTATTGATGCTGTCTAAATGAAAAATTTGCTGCTTTTTAGCCCAAATTTTTATAAAAATCTAACGCTGAAAGAATATTTTCAGGTAAAACTGACACATCAAAATCACATTTTCCAACTGAAGTTAATAATGAAAAATTGATCGTTCCAGCGGCGTTTTTTTTATCATTCCTCATTAAGGCCATAATTTCATTATCATTAAAGTGAGCAATGGAAAGAATTGGGAAAAATTTCTGAATTCCGGAAATGATTTCCTCAGCTTCTGCTGCGGATATAAGGTTTTGAAGAAAAGAAAGTTGCGTTTCGCAAATCATGCCCAGCGCTACAGCTTCGCCGTGAAGAATTGGCGTATTGTTTTTCAGGAAAAGACTTTCAACAGCGTGACCGATGGTATGACCAAAGTTTAAGGTTTTGCGGATATTCTCTTCGCGAAAATCTTGCTGAATTACATTTTCCTTAATCTTCATCGACTTTTCAATAAAAGGGAAAATATTTTCTGGCTGCAATTCGGGCAAATTTTTCAATTCTTGCCAATGTTTTTTATCGGCGATCAAACCGTGTTTCAGCATCTCCGCAAAACCGCTGCGGAGCTGCGCGAAAGGTAATGTTTGCAAAAATTCCGGAAAAACGAAAATAGCTTCCGGTTCCGCAAAAGTCCCGATAATATTCTTTAAATATTGATTATCAATGCCGGTTTTTCCGCCAATGGAAGCGTCGCACATTCCCAAAAGCGTTGTTGGGATGTTGATGAATTTAATTCCTCTCTTATATGTCGACGCCACAAAACCGCCCATGTCGGTGATCACGCCGCCGCCGAGGTTAATCAGCAGCGCTTTTCGGTCCGTGTTAAATTCTGTCATAATTTCCCAGAGCTGCGCGGCAGTTTCCAGTGTTTTCATTTCTTCGCCGGCTTCGATTTCAATGATTTCAAAGGGTATTTCTGTTTCCAGATTTCCAAGCAAAATGGGCAGACAAAATTCATGAGTATTTTCATCCACCAAAATCAAGAGTTGGGTCGGATTTAGCTGCTGAATATAAGTGTTGAGCTGTGCGAAGTTTTTCTCTAAAATAGAAATCATTTACCTGAATTTTATCACAAAATTAAGCTTTAATTTAGTTTATCAATTCATCGAGTATTGTTAAATTTGTTTCAATTAAAAATCAATATGAGCATTTTCGATAATACCCAAATTGCCTTCGCCGACAAAACCGATGCACAGCTGAAAAAAGCCTACTGGATGTTCAAAGCTATTGAACAGCCTGCTGTAACCAACATGGGAATTTCTGTCCTGAATTTCACCGTAAAAAACAACGTTCCTTTTGTGAACTCAATTGTCCGTAATACGCTCTTTGAGCAGTTTTGCGGTGGTGAAACCCGCGAAGAAAGCATGAAGGTGGTAAAACAAATGTTCAAGCACCACGTGGGCAGTATTTTCGATTATGCGATTGAAGGAAAAGCCGAAGAAGCGGTTTTTGATCACACTTGCGAAGAAATTAAGGAAAATATCAAATTTGCGGAAGGAAATCCCGCGATTCCTTTTGTGGTTTTCAAACCTACAGGTTTTGGGCGTATTGAAATTTATGAAGAAGTTGGTAAAAATGTAGAACTTACCACTTCGCAGAAAGAAGAGTGGGCGAGAGTGGTTAAAAGATATGAGGAAGTGTGCCAGATGGCCTACGACCGAAATGTGGTTTTGATGATCGATGCGGAAGAAACCTGGATGCAGGATTCCACCGATCAGCTGGTGACCGATATGATGGAAAAATTCAATAAAGAAAAAGCCATCGTTTGGAATACGCTTCAGATGTACCGCACCGGCAGACTAGAATACTTAGAAGAAGATTTACGAAAAGCGAAAGAGAAAAATTACTTTTTAGGCTACAAGTTCGTGCGTGGCGCCTATATGGAGAAAGAACGCGAACGTGCAACAGCAATGAATTATCCAGATCCAATTCAGCCTACAAAACAGGCAACGGACGATAATTACAACGCGTCCATCGATTTTGTGTTGAACAATTTGGATGTAGTTTCGGCATTTTTCGGTACACATAACGAAAAATCCACCGAACTGGTAATGGATAAGATGAAAGCTGCAGGTTTACCTAACGATCATCACCAAATTAATTTTGGTCAGCTTTACGGCATGAGCGACAATATTACCTATTACCTTGGCGCAGAAAAATATAATGTTTCCAAATATTTGCCGTACGGCCCGGTGAAAGATGTGGTGCCATATTTAACAAGACGTGCGCAGGAAAATACCTCCGTTGCGGGGCAAACCGGACGCGAACTGGCGCTCATTGCAAAAGAATTAAAAAGACGGAAAAATAATTAATTTTATAATTTTCCAAAATTAAAAAAAAGCGGGTTTTAGCCCGTTTTTTTTGGTTTTAGCGAATGAACGTTTACCGCATTTTATTCTTAAATTTGTGCTTCACTCAATGAAATTCTATTTAATCCCTTGATTTTTGCCCAAATCATTTTACCGCTTAATCTGAAAGGAACTTTTACTTATAAAGTCCCGCAGGAGCACGTAGATTCGGTTCAACCCGGAATGCGCGTTTTGGTGCCCTTTGGCGGCAAAAAAATCTACACGGGAATAATTCAGAAAATTCATGCGGAAAGGCCGGAAAATTTCGAACCGAAAGACCTCATCAATATTCTGGATGAATCAGCGATTTTACCGTCTGAACAGCTGAAATTTTGGTCCTGGCTTTCGGAATATTATATGTGCAATATCGGCGAAATTTATCGTTTTGCTTTTCCGGCTTCTTTAAAACTGGAAAGCGAAACCTATTTAAAATTAAAGCCCAATACAACGATCGATTTTCAGAATTTGGATGTGAACGAAATGTATCTCATCCAGGCGCTGGAGGTGCGGCAACTCATCAACCTGACGGAAATTGAAGCCTTTATTCCAAAGCGCGACATCGTAAAAACCATAAAATCGCTCATCGATCTTCAATACATTGAAATTGATGAAAAAATTGCGGAAAAGTACAAAGCAAAAGAAGTTTCATTTGTAAAAATCAATAGCGAAAAAGTGGCGATGAACGATTTGCCGCAAATTTTGCTAAAACTGAAAAAATCGCCCAAACAGCAGGAACTTTTTCTGACCATTCTGGAATTAGAAACCGAAAATCCTGAAAAACTCATCAGGAAATCACAGCTTTTCGAAAACGGAATTTACGCGCATGCGCAGCTGAAAGGTTTAATTGAAAAAGAACTGATTATTGAATATGTTTTGCACAAAGACCGTTTGCAGGGTTTTGAAGGCGAAGTGGAAGATTTGGAAAAGCTTTCTGAAACGCAGCTCAAAGCAAAATCTGAAATCGATGATGCTTTTGCGGAAGGTAAAAATGTTTTGCTTCACGGCGTTACCTCGTCGGGAAAAACCCATATTTATGTTGAAAAAATTGAGGAAACGGTTGCCGCCGGAAAAAATGCGCTTTTACTTTTGCCCGAAATTTCTTTGACCAAACAAATCGTGCAACGGCTCGAAAAAAAATACGGGCAAAAACTCGGTTTTTATCACCAAAAACTCACCGATTTTGAGCGTGTTGAAGTTTGGCAAAAAATAAAAAACAACGAGATTTCGGTTTTAATCGGAACACGAAGCGCGCTTTTTCTGCCTTTTCAGAATTTAGGCTTAATCGTTGTCGATGAAGAACACGATTCCGCTTATAAACCGAAAGAAGTTTCACCGTATTTTAATGCTAAAGATTCCGCGCAGATTTTAGCCGATTTTTATAATGCGAAAGTCATTTTAGGTTCCGCGACGCCGTCGGTGGAAACATATTATGCTGCTCAGAAAGGAATTTTAAAATATGTGCATTTAAAAGAGCGTTTTGGCGCGGTGAAAGTCCCGACTTTTGAGCTGATTAATTTTAAAGAAGCACAAAACTCCAAAAATACAGTCGGAAATTTCTCTTTTAAACTCATTGAAGAAATCCGTTCGCAGGTAGAGAATGAAAAGCAAACCATGATTCTCCATAACCGCCGCGGCTACGCGAATGTGGTGGAATGTGAATCTTGCGGTTACGTAAATTATTGCTCAAACTGCGATGTGGTGATGACTTACCATAAGTTTTCGAATGAGATGAAATGTCATTATTGCGGCCAGAAAGCGGCTAAACCGCGCACCTGCCCGAAATGTAATTCGGAAAAGCTGAATGTGCGTGGCGTAGGTGTCGAACAAATTCATGAAGAAATTTCCAATATTTTTCCCGAAGCTGAAATCGATCGGATGGATGTTGATTCCATGCGGCGGAAGTTTGCTTATGAAAAACTCTACGAAAAATTAGAAACCGGCGAAACTGATATTTTGGTTGGGACGCAGATGATTTCTAAAGGTCTCGATTTCGATAATATTGAACTCGTGGCGATTCCAAAAGCAGATTCTATGCTTTATGTACAGGATTTCCGTGCTGAAGAACGCGCATATCAGCTCATTACGCAGGTTTCAGGCCGTGCCGGAAGATTGTCAGGCGAAGGAAAAGTGCTGATCCAGACTTTTAATCCGGAGCATTCGATTTTCCAGATGTTGCAGGAAAATGATTCAGCAAATCTGTTTGAACATTTCCTCACGGAACGCCGAAAATTTAATTATCCGCCTTTCGTGAAGCTGATTATGATTGAATTGAAGCACCGCCGCGAAGACAAAGTGGACCGTGCTTCGCAGTTCTTAGGTTCGGTTTTGCGGAAATATTTACCGGAAGAATGCATTCTTGGTCCGGAAAAAGCACCGATTGGTAAACTGAATTTAATGTATCAATATCAAATTCTTTTAAAATTACCGCGCGGTAAGAAATATGAGGAATTTAAAAATTTAGTGTTAAAAAGTCTGGAAGAATTTGCTGAAATTAAGGCTTATCACTCCATCAAAAAGCTGATATTTGTTGACTTTTAACAAATTTTAACAGAAAATCGGTTCTTTTACAATTCCTAATTCATTGTTAATCAACAATATTTTATATTTTTGAGCGTTCCTAAAATGACTTTTCAAAAGCTGCTTTTGACAAGTCATTAAAACTCGATAATCAAATAATTTTTTAAATGATTAACCTTAAAAAAACGCTGGTTTCATCCGTTCTCGCAATTTCTGCAATTGCTTTCGGACAGGGAACCTTTACTTCTTCCAATTTTCCGCAATCTTACGACAACCTAAACGCCAATACTTCCGCTGAAAAACTTTTAACCGCAAAAGAACTCGTCGATATTAAAATAAATTCGATGATGAACGACCCGGTTTTAAGAAATGCTGACTGGGGTTTTGTCATCTACGATCCGAAAACAAAAAAAATCGTAAGTTCTTATAACGAAAATGCTTCTTTAATTCCGGCTTCCACGACAAAATTGCTTACAACCGATACTGCGATGGGTTTGCTTGGTGAAAAATTCCGTTGGGTAACACAACTGGAGTACTCCGGTACTATCGATGAGGCAGGTGTTCTGGAAGGAAATCTTTACGTGGTTGGCAGTGGTGATCCGTCGCTTGGCACCAATAAAGCGGGTGCTTATTCTTACCGCGAAATCGTTGCCGATTTTATTGGGGCGATGTCTGCAAAAGGAATTAAAAAAGTCAACGGAAATATTATTATCCAGACGGCTTTATTTAAATTAAATAAAACCCAAAATCTCCCGGAAAATATCGTTTGGTTAGAAAACGGCAGCTATTATCTCCCGGTTGGTACCACGAAAGAAATTAATCCGCAAAATGAGCGGCTCATCGCAAAACAGGCAAATCCTTTTGCTGAAAATAAAAACTACTATTACATTTCACCATACATTGGTAAAATGGTGTACGCCGATAAGTTTGACGGCGGTTATTTAACCACAAAATTACCAGATGCACCCGCATATTTAGCAAATACTTTAAGAACTACAATGCTGAAAAGCGGCATTGGCATTAGCGGAAAAGTCGTTACAAAAATGGCAGATCCGGAACCGGAAACCCGAACTCAACTTACGTCTTACCAGTCCCCAACTTTAGCTGAAATCGTGATGTACACCAATCAGCACAGCGATAACGCTTTGGCAGAAGCAACTTTGCGGATGGTTGGTTTCCAGAAATTTGGCGACCAAACTTTGGAAAGCGGCAGAAATGCAGTGATGACGCATTTAAGAAGTGTTCACTTCGATATTGAAGGCTTGAATTATTACGATGGCAGCGGCCTTTCTCGCAGTAATGTGGTGACGCCGATTTCGCAGGTGAAATTTCTTACCAACCTGATGGGCGAGAAATACTACAGGTCGTATTTCGATTCTTTGCCGATTGCCGGACAAACCGGAACATTGAAAAAAATGTTTTATTCCGTGGGAAATGGGCAAATTTTTGCAAAAACCGGAACTTTAAATAAAGTGAAAACACTCGCCGGATATATGAAAACGAATTCGGGCAAAACTTTGGTTTTCTCCTTATTAATTAACAATTATGCAGGTTCGGTGGACCAGGTGAAAACCAAGATGGAACAAATCCTGGAACCGGCTTTAAGTCTGTAAATCAAAAAAATACATGCAAAAACCTCCCAATTTTTATTGGGAGGTTTTTTTTATCTTTATATAAAATACACCGATGAAAAAACTTTATTTTTTTGCGCTGATTTTCATATTTAATTTGAATTTTGCGCAGACAGCAAATTTTGCTTTGCAGAACCTCAGCAAAAATGAAGCTGACCAATATTCGAAGATGATTAATTATAATGTAAATCCAAATACATTAAATTATAATCTCACTTATCAGCGGCTGGAACTCGATTTGGATCCAGCCGTGCGTTATGTAAGCGGAACTGTCACCAGCCATTTTGTTCCGACCGAAAATATTTCCTCTATTTATTTCGATTTTTCCAATACGCTGACGGTTTCGGAAGTGAGATACCACGGCGTAAATCTGAAGTTTACGCAGCTGCCAACCAAAGAAATTAAAGTAGATTTTTTAGCTGCTATTTCGGCTAAAATTTCCGATTCTCTGTCGATAACGTATTCAGGTGTTCCGGATACTTCTGGAAGTGCCGGCGATGCTTTTACCGTTTCACTTCAAAGCGGAACGCCAGTTTTATACACGCTTTCCGAACCTTATGGCGCGCAGGAATGGTTTCCGACGAAGCAAAGCATGAATGATAAGATCGAAAAAGTTGACCTAAAAATCACCACGCCAAATCAATACAGCATCGCGTCCAATGGGAAATTATTTTCCGAAAAGCTGCTTTCGGCCGGCAAAAAACTTACCTTCTGGCAAACAAATTACCCAATTCCAGCTTATCTTATTGCGTTGGGAATTACCAATTATACCAAGTTTTATGACACGATGGGAAGTCCGCCTTTTCCCTTCGTGAATTATGTTTATCCGTCCACAGCCGCCAATTCGACGGCGATGAGCAATATCAGCTGGACCAAAGACATGATGAACGTTTATGAGGAATATTTCGGTGCTTATCCGTACCGAAATGAAAAATATGGTCACATGCAATTCGGCTGGGGCGGTGGCATGGAACACGCCACGATGTCGTCCATGGGATCATTTCAGAAGTCGCTGATTGCGCATGAACTTGCACACCAGTGGTTTGGTGACAAAGTGACGTGTGGCAGGTGGAATGACATCTGGCTCAACGAAGGTTTTGCGACTTTTGGTGCGCACCTCGCCAACGAAAAATTATTAATGACCAGTGAACAGTTCCGGAATTTTTTAACTTCCGAAATCAAATATATAACGAGCGTTCCGGGCGGTAGTGTTTATTTACCGGAAAGCGATTTGGGCAATGTCAACCGAATTTTCGACAGCCGTTTGAGCTATTCCAAAGGAGGTTTTGTGTTGCGGATGCTGAAATGGATTTTGGGTGAAGAAGTTTTCTATCAGGCACTGAAAGATTATCATAATCAGCCCAGTTTGGCTTACAAGTACGCGGTTACAGAAGATTTTAAAAATTCATTATTAAAATCTACCGGGAATGATTTCACCGAGTTTTTCCAGGACTGGATTTATGGTGAAGGTTACCCCTCTTACCAGATTAAATGGAACCAAACTTCGGATAAAATGCTTCGCTTTAAAGTGGGACAAATGCAAAGTCACTCGTCAGTGGATTTCTTTGAACTGCCTTTGCCCATAAAAATTACCGGCTCTTTGGGCGAAATTTTAGAAATTTCCCTTGATAACCAGTTTAATGATCAAACTTTCAGCATTCCGGTGAATTTTAGCGTCGCCTTGGTGGAATTTAATCAAAACAAACAAATTGTCGAAGCCAATTCCACAGTAGTGAAAGATGCTTCAATTATGGGCACAGAAGATCTAACCAAAAAAGCATTGCTTATTTTTCCCAATCCCGTAAACCAAAAGCTTTCGGTTTCCGGGCTTGAAAAAGTGGAAAATTTTCAGATGTACAGCATCGAAGGAAAATTGTTGAAAGCCGGAAATCTCGCACCGGAACAATCTATCGATGTATCCAAACTGGCGAAAGGCGTTTACATTTTAAAAATTGCCGGAAAAAGCCTGAAATTTATTAAAGATTAAACATCCGGAAATTTCGATCACTTTAAAACCAACTTATGAAAAATATCCTGCTAAAAGGGCATTTTTTCTTAAATTAGCCATTGTAAAAAATAAATTATGATATCTACACAATTTCTGGAAAATCTTCAAAACGAATTACAAAATATAAAAAACGATGGGCTCTTTAAGACAGAGCGCATCATCACTTCGCAGCAATCTGCGGTAATCGAAGCCAACGGTAAAACTTTGCTGAACTTCTGCGCCAATAATTATTTGGGACTTTCAAACAACAAAGAAGTGATGCAGGCTTCGAAAGATATGGTGGACAGCCATGGATACGGAATGTCTTCGGTGCGTTTTATCTGCGGAACTCAGGATATTCACAAAGAACTGGAAGCTAAAATTTCGAAATTTCTAGGCCTTGAAGACACTATTTTATACGCAGCATGTTTCGATGCGAATGGCGGCGTTTTCGAACCGCTTTTCACTGAAGAAGATGCGATCATTTCCGATGAATTGAATCACGCTTCAATTATTGACGGTGTGCGTCTGTGTAAAGCAGCACGTTACCGCTATAAAAATAACAATATGGAAGATTTGGAAGCGCAGCTGATCGAAGCTTCCAAAAAAAATCACCGCTTTAAAATTATCGTAACTGACGGCGTATTTTCAATGGATGGAATTGTTGCCGACCTAAAAGGAGTTTGCGATCTTGCCGATAAATATGGTTGTTTGGTCATGGTTGACGATTCACACGCTACCGGATTTATCGGTAAAACCGGCCGCGGTACACATGAAGCCAACGATGTAATGGGCAGAGTAGATATCATCACCTCAACTTTAGGAAAAGCTTTGGGTGGCGCTTTGGGTGGATTTACCTCCGGAAAAAAAGAAATTATCGATATGTTGCGCCAGCGTTCGCGGCCGTATTTGTTTTCGAATTCTTTAGCGCCCGGAATCGTGGGAGCTGCAATTAAAGTTTTGGATATGATTTCCGACGATACTTCGCTTCGCGATAAGGTCATGGAAAACGCCGAATATTTCCGGTCCGAGATGAAAGCCAAAGGTTTTGATATTCCGGACGGTGATGCCGCGATTGTTCCGGTAATGCTTTACGACGCGCCTTTAGCACAGAAAATGGCGGAAAAACTGATGGATGAAGGCATTTATGTCATCGGATTTTTCTTCCCGGTGGTGCCGCGCGGCAAAGCGAGAATCCGCGTGCAGCTTTCGGCAGCGCATACAAAAGAACATTTGGACAAAGCGATTGCCGCTTTTGAAAAAGTGGGGAAAGCGCTGGAAGTTATTTAATGTATGTGAAATTTCCTCAATTATTGAAAATAAGCGTTATAGACGTATGAAATATTAGAATAATCCACATATAACTGAAAGCCATCCGAATTATATTCAGATAAAAATTTTTGTCTAATACGACATTGTTTTCCATCTTTATCAACACAAAACATCTCATAAGTTTCGCCACCTTCCTTATTGATCTTTTTTTCAAGAAATTTTATAATATCAAATTCTTGTATGTTTTCGGAATAAATTTTAAATTTCATTTTATCTAAATCTGTAACTATAAGCACGTTACAATTTTTCCAATCACTCCAGCTTGACCAACCACTTTTTGTACGTGATTTGTATGTGTACTGGGTAGCTCTGCTTTTTGAAATTTGGGAATATGCACTTAATGAGAAAATTACAAAAAGCAGAAGTAAACATTTTTTCATAGGTTTATAGTTTAAGACGTTATTTCAATAAATATTAGAAACAAATATAAAGTAAAGTGAAGTAGAAAATTATCCTGTAAAATATTAATTTCAATCCCAATTATATTTTAACCAAATAACTTTTTTTGTGTTCCGATTCCGATTTTGTTATCAAAAAAGTCTTGAAATTTTTACTTCGAAAATTTTCCTTTCGAAATTACATAATATTTTTATATTCAACAGCCATAATAAAACAAATGTTCAGCAAAAACGAAGCACAGCAGCTGCGAAAAGAATTCTGGATTGCTTTCGGCAAAAGTTTTCCGCGAAAATGGATTTTGTACGATACTAAAATCAAGGATTTTTCCTTTAAATTTTATGCTGATAACAAAAAAGCTGAGGTTTCGCTGGATATTGAAATGAAAGATGAACTTTTCCGAAATGCATACTTTGAAAAATTCTGGTCATTGGAAGCATTGCTGGAAGAGCGCTTGGGCGAAGTGCAAAAAGACGAATTTTACACGCTGGAGAACGGAAAAATCATTGCGCGTTTTTGGGTAACAAAAGAAAATGTTTCCATTTTGAACAAGAATACCTGGCAGGCTATTTTCGAATTTTTCGTCGATAAAATGGCAGGATTTGAAGAAATTTATTACGAGTATGAAGATTTCATCAAAGACGTTTAGAGCAAATTTTACTCAAAAGTTCTTTTTCGCCACCAGTAAAAAATTCCGCCTAAAAAGGCAATAATTCCTAAAGGTAAAAGTAAATTCAGCCATTGCCAATACGATTTTTCTTCATCGATAAGATTTCTGTCAAGCAGGCGCGCTTCAATGTCGCGGTTGCGCAATTCCATTAAATTAGCATCGTCAAGCAAAAAATCGAGCGCATTTCGCAGAAACTGAGCGTTGCCATACGTTTGCTTCGTCAGCATATCCTCACCCAGTGGCAGCGGATTTCCTTTATAGGTTTGGTTTCGGCCCACATCACCGTCAGAAATCACGATCATTTTATTTTGGCTGCTTTCTGCCTTAAAATTTGGGAAATTGTTTCGCTCACTTCGCGCCGCATAAGCAGAGTTAAATTTCCCTTCCAAACTTACCGCGAAAATTTTGGGTGTTGTAGGTCTTTCGAACTCGCTTAAAGAATCGGTGCGCACAATTTCGCCAAGCGCCACATAATTCGGAACCTGCTTTACCGTAGTGCGTTCGCTGGATTCAAATAAAACCTTGGTTTTAATATTGGGTCGGCCTAAGGTATCGATGGGAGTTGGAAATTCAAACTTAACCGGATTGATGTTTTTAGTAATCGGGTTATTATTTTCCGCAATTCCTAACGCAAAATATGGCCACAGAAAGCTGCTGTATTGCGGATTCCCGGCAACTTCACCGGAAACAATGCGGATCAGTGCCGATTTTTTAAAATCTTTAACCAAAGCAGCATTAATTCGGATTCCGTAATTGAAAAAGAAATCCGTCATATTGATGTCGCTCGGGTACGCCATAATTTTCTTCGCCTGAAAAAGAGTGTCCATTTCGGCATTTACCGCATCAATCATCCAAAGCGTTTTACCGCCGTTCATAATATATTGGTCCAGCAGCACTTTTTCGCCTTCGGTGAAAGCTTTCCGCGGTTTTGCAATCACCAGCGCGTCCATATTTTTCAGCACGGGCATATCAGCGTAAGTGAGTTCGGTTTGATTTTGCGGGATAATCGGTCCGGCGTTGTAAGTTTCCAGCGCCATTTCCATAAAACCGGAAAACTGGTCCGGTCGCAATTCATCCTGATTGACCAGCACACCGACAGTTTTTTTGTTTTCGGTGGTTAAACTTTTAATGGTGGAAATAAAATTATATTCCAGACTTTCTACCGAACGCGTCAATTGCTCATCAGCATTAATGCCCGATTGTGTGATGATGAGCGGAATAGAAGTACCGTGCGAATTATATTTCAGCGCAGCGTAAGGAAACATCACGATTTCCGAAATTTTTCCGTCTTTCATGTCGGGTAAAATCGAGGGCTGCATTCCCATCGCCAGCAAAGTGTCTTTCGACATTTTGGTTTTGATGGGATCGATGAAACGGAAATCGATTTTCGGGTTTATTTTCCGAAATTCTTCCAGCATAAAACGAGTTTCATTCTGAATCTGCCGGAAGCTTGCCGGAAAATCTCCTTCCAGATAAACATCTATTTTCAGCGGATTTTTTACCGTTTCTAAGACTTTTATCGTGGAATCAGATAAGGTGTACCTTTTTTCCTGTGTTAAATCTATTCTTTTACCGAAAATACCGAAAGTTCCCAGGATTAAAATCAGGGCAAACAGCAGGTAAAAAATGGGTTTCTTTTTCATTGATAACAGCACTAAAATAGAGATTACTTTTTCCGCTCAACAACTGTTTTAGCAGAAAATAAAAAGATAAAAATAACCAGCAAAAAGTAAAAGACATCCCGAGTATCGATTAAGCCGCGGGTGAAGGAGAGGAAATGTTTATAAAAACCAAGGTTTGATAAATAGTAATCTGCAGCGCCCAGCAATTTATAACTTGCCAACTGTTCAATACCGTAGTAAAGCAGGAAGGATAAAAGCACGCCGAGCAGATAAGCCATGATCTGGTTTGATGAAATGGCGGAAGTAAAAGTGCCCACGGCGGCAAAAGCGCCAATCAGCAAAATAGTGCCGGAATAGCTGCCAAAAGTTGCGCCCATATCGATATTTCCTTCGGTGATACCCACAACGTAAACCGTGTAAAGATAAATGAGAGACGGAATTAAACATAAAATTCCTAAAAGCCAAACCGCGAAAAATTTGCCCAAAATAAGGTCAGAAATTTTCAAAGGTTGGGAAAACAACCAGCTTAAAGTTCCGGACTGTTCTTCTTCAGCCAAAGTTTTCATTGAAAGCGCCGGGATTATTAAAAGCATCAACCACGGAACCAGCACAAAATAACTTTGCAAACTCGCCGTGCCGATATCGAAAATATTAAAATCATTTTCAAAGAAAAAAAGGAACAAAGTCCCGATTAAACTGAAAGCTGCAATGATAATCCAGGCGCTCCAGTTTCCAAAATAGGTCCAAATTTCTTTTTTAAATATTGCTAACATATGCAGTAAGCTTAGCTTAATTAGATTTTTTTTTGTTTACCAGTTTCACCGTCATCATGATGCTTCCGACCAAAAGTACAAATCCTAGGATTAATTGCCACCAGTATTCAAGCACCATCGATTTTAAAATAACCGTAAAAACGACCAGGAATAGAATAAAAGTTGCAATTTCGTTTGCCTGACGAAGTTTAATATTCGCCATCGGAAAATTAGAGCCGTCCAGCGATTTCATTTGCAGAACTTTTTTCCAGCACCAGAAATGGTACGCCGCCAAACCAAGCAAAAAAGTAAGTTTAAGGTGAAACCAAGGCGTTTTCATTAAACCGAAATTCAGAAAAATCAATGTAAGTCCTGAAGCCAGCATAATAACGCCCGCCGGAACGGTGATGATGTTCCAAAGTCGCCTTGTCATAAACACATACTGCTCGCGCAAAATGGCTTTTTTTTGTTCCTCAAATTCGTCCGTGTCCTTATAATATACAAAAAGGCGCACCAGATAAAAAATCCCGGCGAAATAGCTCACCATAAAAATGATATGTACAGCTTTAATTATCGTATATAACATGGAAAAATTTGAGCACAAAGATAATATATATCTGAGGAATAAAGAACTTCCTAATCTTTATTAAAATCGAAAAAATTTGCCTTTATAACGGCAAATTTTTCGGTTTTATATTTATTAAAAAAAACAGCCAAATAAGACCGAATTTTTTGCGGTTATTTTTAGTTCTGAAATTCCACAAAGATTTTTTCACCTACCTGAAGACCGAACAAAGTACGGGCGCCATTATCGCGGTTTCCTTTATAGATCGTGAGTTCCAGCAAACCGGCATCATTGAAAACGGCGGCAGCACGGCCGTGAAATTCATTTTCTTTGCTCCAGTCGTACACAATATCGGTATAGCGTGTATGAATTTTGGGAAGCGCAAGGTTCCGGAATTTAACCATGAAATTATCATAACCGACACTGCATTTTTCGAAAAATTTACGATGAATGTTGGAAACTACGTTGCCAAAATTATCCACGTAAAGAATTTCACCCACCACAATGCCTTCGCTTTCGTTGAAAACCGCACGGGGAAAAGAAAGTTGTTTTGGATTTTTAAATTTGCGGCCGATTACCTCCGGTAAACCTCCGTTTTGAAGGTGCACTGCGACGGGCGCGAAAATATCGGTGGAGGTGAAGTGAATGTCATCTTCGTAGCCGCTGTTAAACGTGATTTCGTAAACCGAATCTGGTTTCACATCGTAGAATATCAGGCTTAAAATGCCGTTGTCTGCAGCAATAAAATAGTGGTCGCCGGCTTTATATAAAATAAATTTTCTTTCGGGCGTATGAAAACTATCCACAGAAATAATATGCACCGTTCCTTTCGGGAAAAAAGGATAGGCATTTCTTACGATATACGCGGTTTGAAGTAGGTTATAGGCCTGTATTTCGTGGGTGATGTCTACAATGTTAACATCTGGTTTCAGAGTTAGGATTTTACCTTTCACCGCGGCAACGCGATGGTCAACCAGTCCATAATCGGAGGTAAAAGTGATAACTGCCATGTATGTTTTTTGGGATTCACAAATTTAGTTTAAATATAATATTTTAGGCATCATTGTGGATAAGTAACATTTTTATTTAAAATAAAAATGATACTTTTATTAAAAATTTATTCAAATATTTTAGTGTATGTATGAACTGAACTACGAAATTACCGGAGTAGATTCTAAAAATTTTTACGGCGTAAACAACCAATATTTCAATTTGCTGAAATCGCAGTTTCCCACTTTAAAAATTACGGGCAGAGACCAGTCCATTTTCGCGAAAGGAAACCAGGAAACACTGGATATTTTCCGACTGAAACTGGATGATATTATCAACTTTCTGACTCAAAATAATTCAATGACCTTAAAGGATGTAGAAGGAATTCTGAACTTTAAAGATGACGCCGAAAAAAAACTGGTTTTCGACCAGGATTTTATCGTGAAAGGCGTAAATGGTAAAATTATAAAAGCCAAAACGACCAATCTGAAAAAATTGGTGAAAGTTTCGGAAACCAAAGACATGGTTTTCGCCATCGGGCCGGCGGGAACCGGAAAAACGTATACGAGTGTTGCGCTGGCGGTGAAAGCTTTGCGTGATAAAGAGGTGAAAAGAATTATTCTGACGCGACCCGCGGTGGAAGCTGGTGAAAGTTTGGGATTTTTGCCCGGCGACCTTAAAGAAAAGCTCGATCCGTATTTACAGCCGCTTTACGACGCGCTTCGCGACATGATTCCGCACGAAAAGCTGGAAGGTTTCATGGAAAAAAGAGTAATCGAAGTAGCGCCGCTCGCCTTTATGCGAGGCCGGACTTTAGATGAAGCGTTCGTAATTCTGGATGAAGCACAAAATACGACGCATTCTCAAATGAAAATGTTTTTAACGAGAATGGGCATGAACGCGAAATTCATCATTACCGGCGACCCGAGCCAGGTGGATTTGCCGATGCGCCAAAAATCCGGGCTGAAAGAATCTATGCGGATTTTGAAGGATGTAAATGAAATTGGTTTTGTTCATTTAACCGAAGAAGATGTGGTTCGCCATCCGGTAGTGCGTAAAATCATCAGCGCGTACGGAAAAGAAGAGCAAAGGCAGCGCGAGGAATAATTGAAAAAAATGCCCTTATAAGGGCGAATTTTTTTGAATTTGTTTTTCTACTAAATAAATCCGAATCCCGAAGTAAATGCTTTGGGATTTTTTTTTAATTAAAAAAAAGGGTAGAAATGGCCGAGTTTTTCCGAAATTCTCATTCAATATTGTTCATTTGAAATCGTAATTCAGGTTTTTCGAAAATCAGAATTTTTTGCCTTTTAGCACGGAATTTTTTTTGAATGTGGTTGCGTTTTCGTCATCAAACTAAAAATGATAATTTTGAAAAAAATTAATAAACTATGAAAAAAGTAGTATTGGCTTTTGCCATTATGATGTTTGCTTTGACGAGTGCTCAGGTGAAATTTGGGATTAATGGCGGATTTTCTTCCGCGGTTGTTTCTGATGATTTCGAGGATCTTAGTGCGGGATATTACGCCGGTGTTTTTACAGAATTTGGACTTCGCGGTTTCGCCACCATGCAGCCTGCGCTGAATTATGTGAGATTTAAAGATGATTCGTATCTGCAGATTCCTGTGATGGCGAAGTTTTATTTTCTTCCAAAAATAAATGTGCAGCTCGGACCGCAGTTTGCGTTTCGTCTGGACGATGTTCCGGATACCATCAATAAAACCAATTTCGGCATCGCTTTCGGGTTGGGCGCGGATATCATCTCAGGTTTGCTGATTGAAGCGCGCTACGCTGTTCAGCTGAACAATGCTTTTAAAAGTCCGGCAAGCGGCGAGAAATTACATTTCAACCTTTTTAATGTTGGCTTGGGTTACCGGCTTTAATTAAAATTATTACCATAAAAAAATCCCGAAGAAATTCGGGATATTTTGCTGTTTTAGCTCGGTATTTTTTTTATTTTCCGAAAAGATTTCCGCCCATTCCAGGCATTTTCGGCATTCCTTTGCTCATCATTTCCATCATCTGTTTTCCTTGTGGGCCCTGCATCATTTTCATCATTTTGCCCATTTGCTCAAACTGTTTCATCAAAGCATTTACGTCTTCAATTTTTCTGCCGGCACCTCTGGCGATACGGTTTTTTCTTTGGGTGTTGATGATTGACGGGCGTCTTCTTTCATCCGGCGTCATGGAGTGGATAATGGCTTCGATATGTTTGAAAGCATCGTCCTGAATATCGATATCCTTCACCGCTTTACCAACGCCCGGAATCATTCCCATTAAATCCTTCATATTCCCCATTTTTTTGATTTGGTTGATTTGCTTGAGGAAATCATCAAAACCAAATTCGTTTTTGGCAATTTTTTTATGAAGTTTTTTTGCTTCTTCTTCGTCGAACTGTTCCTGAGCGCGTTCTACAAGGGAAACTACGTCACCCATTCCGAGGATTCGGTCGGCCATCCTTTCCGGATAGAAAACATCCAGCGCTTCCATTTTTTCGCCGGTAGAAATGAATTTTATTGGTTTTTCTACAACGGAACGAATGGTTAAAGCTGCACCACCACGCGTATCACCATCTAATTTGGTAAGGACAACACCGTCAAAATTCAAAGCTTCGTTGAAGGCTTTTGCAGTATTCACGGCATCCTGCCCAGTCATGGAATCTACCACGAAAAGCGTTTCATCAGGTTTGATGAAATAATGAACCGATTTAATTTCGTTCATCATCTGCTCATCAATCGCCAAACGACCTGCGGTATCCACAATCACTACATCGTGACCATTTTCTTTGGCAAATTTCACCGCATTTTCTGCAATTGAAGAAGGATTTAATGCACCTTCTTCGGTGTAAACCGGAATACCTGTTTGACCTCCTAAAACTTTCAGCTGCTCAATCGCTGCCGGACGATAAACGTCACAGGCCACCAAAAGCGGTTTTTTATTGCGTTTCTGCTTTAAGTAGTTGGCAAGTTTGCCGGAAAAAGTGGTTTTACCGGAACCTTGAAGTCCAGCGATCAAGATCACTGAAGGTTTACCTGAAAGATTTATACCTTCATGTGTAGAACCCATGAGTTCTACCAGCTCATCATGCACGATCTTGGTCATCAGCTGTCCCGGCGTTAAGCTGGTAAGAACATTTTGCCCGAGTGCTTTGTCCTGAACTCTTTTGGTTAAGTCTTTGGCAACTTTATAGTTAACATCGGCGTCTACCAGAGCGCGACGAATTTCCTTTACGGTTTCGGCAACGTTAATTTCGGTGATTTTTCCGCGCCCGGAAATGTTATGAAGCGCTTTATCTAATTTATCCTGTAAACTGTTGAACATAATTTATCTTTAAGAATTGCAAAAATAGGGATTTCAGCTGATATTTAAAATTCAAAATTTTAAAGCTGCAGGATAATTGTTAGATTTGCAAAAACTTAGCAATGGCTGAAAATCCTAACAAAGAGGAAAAAAATCCGGAAACCGAGAAGGATTACGGGCAGGGCGGCTTGAGGCAGTATGGAGTATATTCTTCCATCGTTTTCCAAATGCTGGCGACAATGGGCCTGGGTTTTTGGGGCGGCAAAAAAATCAACGATCATTTCGGACTTGAAAATAACCTGCTCACCGTCGCCATTGGATTTATAGGAATGGGGCTGGCCTTTTATAATTTACTTCGACAATTAAACAATATTCAAAACAAATGAAAATCAGCGCTACTACTTTTTATGTAATTCTTTATTTTTTAATGCTTTTAGTGCATCTGGGTTTATGGAAATATTTGGAAATTGGACATGAATTGGTATTTCTTCGCTTTTATATTTTTCTGACACTTCTTTTCGTGATGGTAATTACCGTGCTTACGATTATTAGCAGAATGTTTCCCAAGTATATTGGTTTTGGTTTTATGGGGCTGGTGATGGTGAAAATGATGGCGCTTTTTATTGTGATGAACCAGCTGGACCTAAGTGCTGTGCCTAATTATAAAATGCATTTTGCAATTCCATATCTGGTTTCTCTGCTTCTGGAAACTTTATATGCGGTAAAACTTATTCAGATTGAGGACAAAGGGGCGACTGAAAAAGATGAAAAAAATCAGTAGTTCCGCTCTTTGTATTCTGATTATTTATGCTATTTTTGCAAAACTTTAAAAAGATATATCGTAATGCTTAAAAAAGTTATCCTTTTAGTTGGGTTTTTATCTACATTTTCTCTTTCCACAGCGCAGGATCATGCTGAACATGCTGCAGTTGCTACCGAGCAGGTAAGTACTCCGGTTTCTGACGCGGAGCGGGAAAAAGCAGAGAACCAGGAATTTATTCAACACCACGTAAAGGATGCACACAGCTTCGATATTATGGTTACCAAAGACGGACACCACATTGGTTTTCCTCTTCCGGTAATTTTTTATGATGTAGAAAACGGCTTTCACAGCATGATGAGTTCTGCATTTAACCACGGCGAATCGGTGGTTGAAAGCAAAGGAAGTCACTACAAACTTTTCCACGAGAAAATTTATAAGACGGACGCTTCCGGAACCATTGAAATGGATGAACACGGTCATGCGAAAAATGCCAAAATGATGGATTTTTCAATTACCAAAAGTGTTTTTGTAATTCTGTTGGTATCCATTTTAATGATATTGATCTTTACTTCCATCGCACGAGGTTATAAAAATTCATTGGTACCTTCCGGTGCAGGAAAAATTTTGGAGCCGGTGATTATATTCATCAGAGATGATATTGCCAAGCCAAACATCGGTATTAATTATAAAAAATACATGGGTTATTTATTGACCGTGTTTTTCTTTATCCTTTTCCTAAATATGTTAGGACTAATGCCATTCGGAATTAATGTTACAGGTAATTTAGCGATTACAGCTTCTTTAGCACTTATCACATTCCTTATTACCCAGTTTACAGGAAATAAAACCTATTGGCAGCATATTTTCTGGATGCCGGGCTTGCCTTGGCCAATGAAGATCGTAATGATGCCGATTGAAATCATCGGGATGTTTATTAAGCCGTTCGCGCTTCTTATCCGTCTTTTTGCGAATATGACGGCGGGACACATTGTAGTAATGTCGCTTATCGCGATGATTTATGTTTTCAAAAACATCATCGGTGGCGTTGCGTTCCCATTTCTTACTTTCGTTCTTTATTTATTGGAAATTCTTGTAGCATTCTTACAGGCTTATATCTTCACAATGCTTTCAGCGGTTTACTTCGGTATGGCCAATGAGGAACATCACCATGAGGAAGCTCATTAATAAGGAGCCAAGGAAAAAGTAGAAAGAGCAAGGTAAAGAAAGTAAAAGTAAAAGAGCCAGGTAGTAAAGGCTTTTAGATAGAAACAGAAACTAATTTTTTAAATTATATATTATGGAAATCCCTAAGTTAGTAGGAGCAGGTTTAGTAGTAATCGGAGCAGGTCTTGGTATCGGTAAAATCGGTGCTGCTGCTTTAGAAGGTATGGCTCGTCAGCCAGAGCAGGCAGGTAAACTGCAAACTGCAATGCTTATTGCTGCTGCACTTGTAGAAGGTCTTGCATTTGCTGCATTGTTCGCAGTAAACTAAGATTACTCAAAATTTTCACTTGCCGGGAACGGTTGGTTACGGCAAGTGATTTTTTTAAAAAATTAGAAAAAAAATTAGAATAATATTTTATTATAACTCGTATGGGATTATTAGAAGACTTTTCATCAGGTTTATTTATCATTCAGTCGGTAATCTTTTTAATCGTGCTTTTTGTATTATACAAATTTGCATGGAAGCCGATTATGGAGGCGGTGAACGAAAGAGAGATTACCATTGTAGACTCATTAAACCAAGCTAAATTGGCCCGCCAGCAGGTAGAAAATTTAAAAGCTGAAAACGATATCATCATCCGCGAAGCGAAAGTAGAGCGTGACCAGATTTTGAAGGAAGCCAGAGAAATTAAAGACCGTATCGTAGGTGAAGCAAAAGATGCTGCAAAAGCGGAAGGCGATAAAATGGTGGAAGCTGCACGCCAAACCATCCAGGCAGAAAAATCTGCTGCGGTTGCAGACATTAAAAACCAGATCGGTGCTTTGTCTGTAAATATCGCTGAATCTATCCTGAAAAAGAATTTGGATAACGACAGTGCACAAAATGAGCTTGTTGAAAAAATCCTTAATACTTCTAACTTAAACTAAAATGGTTACCAGTAAAGTAGCAAAAAGGTACGCACAGGGTCTTCTGAATTTCACGCAGGAAGCTGGAATGACGGCTTCTGTTTTGCCGGAAATGAAGGATCTTGTAAATACCATAGAAAAATCCCGCGACTTGCAGAGCTTTTTTGGTTCCCCAATCGTGGATGCGAAAAAAAAGGTAAGTATTGCCCGGGAAATTTTTAAAGATTTTTCGCCTGTAACCCGCAACCTTTTAGAAATGGTGATCAAGCACGGCAGAGAATCGCATTTGCGCAATATCGGTCAGGAATTCATCAATAAAGTGGAAGATATGAACGGGGTGCAAAGAATTACTTTGACTTCCGCTACAGCGCTTTCACAGGAAAATATTCAAAATATTCTTAAATCTACCAACCTGGTAAATCACCAGAATCAGTTTGAGCTGAAATCCATCATCAAACCTGAAATTTTGGGAGGTTATATTTTAAGAGTAGGTGATCAGCAGGTAGACGCTTCGGTAAGATCGAAACTCAACCGACTGAAAAAAGAATTTCAATTAAACTAAAAGACAAAAAAAACCATAAAATGGCAGAAATAAATCCGGCAGAAGTATCTGCAATTCTTAGACAACAGCTCGCCAACTTCGATACACAATCTAACGTTGAAGAAGTAGGTACCGTATTAACAATCGGTGACGGTATCGCTTTGGTGTACGGTCTGGAAAATGTACAGTACGGGGAATTGGTAAAATTCCAGAGCGGTGTGGAAGGTATCGTTTTAAATCTTGCAGAAGACAATGTAGGGGTCGCTCTTTTGGGTGAGTCTAAATTGGTAAAAGAAGGTGACACCGTAAACAGAACCAACAAAATTTCTTCTATTAAAGTAGGAGAAGGCATGTTGGGAAGAGTAGTGGACACTCTTGGTAACCCAATCGACGGTAAAGGACCAATCACCGGCGAAACTTATGAAATGCCTTTGGAAAGAAAAGCTCCCGGAGTAATTTTCCGTCAGCCGGTAACCGAGCCTTTGCAAACTGGAATTGTTGCGATCGACTCCATGATTCCTGTAGGACGTGGCCAGAGAGAGCTTATCATCGGTGACCGTCAGACTGGTAAAACTGTAGTTGCTATTGATACCATCATTAACCAAAGAGAGTTTTATGATGCCGGTGAACCGGTATTCTGTATTTATGTAGCGGTTGGCCAGAAAGGTTCTACTGTTGCTCAAATTGCAAAAACATTAGAAGATAAAGGAGCTTTAGCATACACGGTAATCGTTGCTGCAAATGCTTCAGATCCAGCTCCAATGCAGGTTTACGCGCCAATGGCGGGTGCTGCAATTGGTGAATTTTTCCGTGACACGGGTAGACCGGCTTTGATTATCTATGATGATTTATCAAAACAGGCGGTTGCTTACCGTGAACTTTCATTATTGTTGAGAAGACCACCGGGCCGTGAAGCTTATCCAGGTGACGTTTTCTACCTTCACTCCAGATTATTGGAAAGAGCTGCAAAAGTCATCAAAGATGACAAAATCGCTGCTCAGATGAACGATTTACCGGATACTTTGAGACCTTTGGTAAAAGGTGGCGGTTCTCTAACTGCATTGCCAATTATCGAAACTCAGGCTGGTGACGTTTCTGCTTATATCCCAACCAACGTAATTTCAATTACCGACGGTCAGATTTTCCTTGAAACAGATTTATTTAACTCTGGTGTTCGTCCGGCGATTAACGTAGGTATTTCCGTATCTCGTGTGGGTGGTAACGCGCAGATTAAATCAATGAAAAAAGTTTCCGGAACATTGAAATTAGATCAGGCACAGTACAAAGAACTTGAAGCGTTCGCGAAATTCGGTTCTGACCTTGATGCTTCTACACAAGCAGTAATCTCCAAAGGTGAAAGAAACGTGGAAATTTTGAAACAGCCGGTAAATTCACCACTTCCTGTAGACAGCCAGGTGGCAATGATTTACGCTGGAACAGAAAATTTATTGAGAAATATTCCTATCCATAAGGTTAAAGAATTCCAAAAAGAATATGTGGAATTCCTAAGATCCAAACATCCTGAAACTATGGCTGCAATTAAAGCCGGTAAAATTGATAATGATATTACTGGTGTTTTGAAACAGGCAGCTACAGAATTGGCTTCAAAGTACAACTAATGTGAAAATGTGAAAATTTGGCAATTTGAAATGTTTAATACATAATCTAATTGTCATTTTTTCGAATTTTCAAATTTTTCAAATTAAAGAATGGCAAACTTAAAGGAAATACGCGGCAGGATTACTTCAATCTCCTCCACGATGCAAATTACAAGTGCGATGAAAATGGTTTCGGCAGCAAAGCTGAAGAAAGCCACGGATGCCATTGTAATGTTGCGCCCTTACTCCGAAAAACTTCAGGAAATCATCGAAAATGTAAGTGCTACCACCGATCTTGAAGGTGTTTCAACATACACTGAAGCGCGCGAGGTAAAGAAAGTACTTTATATCGTAATTACTTCCAACAAAGGATTGGCGGGTGCTTTTAACTCTTCGGTGATCAAGCAGCTTAACCAAAATTTGGCGAACACCGCTGAAGAAGTTGAAATTCTGACCATCGGAAAGAAAGTTTACGACTCTGTTCGCAGAAGCCGCAACGTTTACGACAATCAAAGCAGCATTTTTGATAAAATGTCCTTCGAAGCAGTTTCTAAATTTGTTGAAAATGTAATGCGCGATTACCGTGAAGGCAGTTTCGATAAGGTATATGTGGTATACAACAAATTCATCAATGCGGCGACGCAGCAGGTTCAGACTGAGCAGATCTTGCCGATCAGAATGCCTGAGCAAAAAGAAGCGGTAAACACCGACTATCTTTTTGAAAGAAATGCCAAGGAAATTTTAGATGTTTTAATGCCAAAATCTATTAAAACTCAAATTTACAAAGCAATTTTAGATTCTATCGCTTCCGAGCATGGTGCGCGTATGACGGCAATGCACAAAGCAACCGACAACGCCGAAGCACTTAGAAACGAACTGAAAATTTTCTATAACAAAGCGCGTCAGGCTGCAATTACCAATGAAATCTTAGAGATTGTGGGGGGTGCAGAAGCCTTGAAAAATTCGTAAAAAATTACCTGCTTTAACGGCAAAAAATTCAAGAACATCTAATCCTTTAGATGTTCTTTTTTGTTTTTAATATATTTATTTACAGCATAATATCTAAATTGTTATTCGCAAAAAAACGTATCTTTGTAGCAATATTTTTTAAATTTCTAAATGGATTCGGACATACTCAAGCTGGTACTGGCTTTATTTTTAGTATTACTCAATGGTTTTTTCGTAGCCGCAGAATTCTCAATTGTAAAAGTTCGTTATTCCCAAATTCAGCTCAAAGCTGCGGAAGGCCATTCCATGGCAAAACAGGCGGAGCACATCATCAAACACCTTGATGAATACCTTTCTGCCACGCAGCTCGGCATCACACTAGCTTCACTTGCCTTAGGTTGGGTAGGCGAAAGTGCCATGCACCACGTCATCGAAAATATGTTCCATTATTTTCATTTGGCTGTGCCTGCAGCTACGGTAACTACAATTTCCCTGGTTTTAAGCTTTCTGTTAATCACCATTATGCACATTGTTTTTGGTGAATTAATACCGAAATCCATCGCCATTCGAAAATCCGAACCCACTGCAATGGTGATTGCCATGCCGTTACGTATTTTTTACACCATTTTCAAACCGTTTATCTGGACGATGAACAAAATGTCAAATGGCGTTTTACGTTTGATGAAGATTCATCCTGCTTCTGATCAGGAAATTCACTCCACCGAAGAATTGCAGCTTTTAGTGAAACAGTCTGCAGATTCCGGTGAAATTGAGGAGGAAAATTATGAAATCATCAAGAATGCTTTTGATTTTACCGACCATTCTGCGAAGCAGATTATGGTGCCGCGCCAAAATATTTCGTCCATCGATTTGGATGAGCCAGTGGAAGACATTATTTCAACCATTATGGAAGGCGGATATTCCAGGCTTCCAGTTTACCGCGATTCCATCGATAATATTATCGGGATTTTCTACGCAAAAGAAATCATCCGCGAATATGTAAAACGAAAAGGTGAAATTACGCACGCCGACTTAGAGAATTTGATGCGTGATGCTTTTTTCGTTGTTGGAAGCAAGAAAATTTCCGATTTGCTAAAAGTGTTCCAGCAAAAAAAGCAGCATTTAGCGGTGGTTATTGATGAATTTGGTGGAACGGAAGGTATTGTTACTTTGGAAGATATTCTTGAAGAACTCGTTGGCGAAATTCAGGATGAAGAAGATGATGAAGAAAAAATCGTCGATAAGGTCGGAGAAAATGTGTTCTGGGTAAAAGCTACGCAGCCGCTGGACGAAATCAACGAGAAACTTCCAAAAAGATTCCCGCTTTCCGAGGACGGGGAATACAATACTTTGGCGGGTTATATCTTACACGAACTGGAAGATATTCCGGGCGAAAACCAGGAATTTGTCATCAACCATTATCAGATCAAAATTCTGAAAATGCAGAACAAAAGTGTTGATTTGGTTGAATTGGTTTACGAAGAACCCAATATCCTCAGTGATCTCGAGAATGAAATGGGCGAAATTTAATTTAAAATTAAAGTGATGAAAAGGAATATGTTTTATCCCGTAAATATTAAGGATTACGAAAATCCGCAGCGGGAATATGAAGAAGAAGTTGCGCTGCTCGAAAGAGAAGATGAAGTTTATAAACTGGTTTTGTGGAATGACGATGTAAATACCTTCGATTACGTCATCGAAGCTTTGATAGAAATTTGCGAACATACGCTGGAACAGGCGGAACAATGCACTATTCTCGTGCATTACAAAGGCAAATGCACGGTAAAAACGGGCAGTCTGGAAAAGCTGAAGCCCATGCACGAAAAATTATTAGCGCGAAGTTTAACTTCAGAAATTGTTTAAACCAAAGTTTCGGATTTCGAAACTTTTATTTTATAAAAAAATATGAGTCCTGTTTTATTAATCATCATCGCGGCCACCGCAATCATCAGTTATTACGCTTTCAACAACCACGGTATTTTCGAAAAATACAAATTCAATGTGGGCGCCATCAAGCGCGACAAAGAATATATTCGCCTGCTTTCTGCCGGTTTCTTACACGCCGATTTAATGCATCTTTTGTTCAACATGATGACGCTCTATTTCTTTGGGCCCATCGTTATTGAAGTTTTCGGCACTGTCGGATTTTTACTGGTTTATTTTGGGTCTATTTTCCTCGGAAATATTTTCTCGCTTTACCTGTATCAAAACCAGTCGTGGTATTCTGCGATTGGCGCCAGTGGCGGCGTTTCCGGGATTTTATTTGCTTCGATTGCGATGATTCCTGATTTAGGTTTATATCTTTTTTTCATTCCAATCGCGATTCCGGGTTATATTTTTGGAACGCTGTATTTTGCGTACTCGGTTTACATGATGCTGAATCCGCGTCAGCACGATAATATCGGCCACGCGGCGCATTTGGGCGGCGCTTTTTTCGGTCTGGTTTACGCCATTTTGGTGCAGCCGGAGCGCGCGCTACACAACATTATGTTTTTGGCAATCATGTCGCTGCCGCTGCTGTACATGGCGTACATGGTTTTCGTGAAAAAGAAAATTGGATAGTTTTTCTTGAGTTGAAAGTTGAAAGTTGAGAATTGACAACTACTTTTGAGAATTGAATGTTGACTATAAATCCATTTAAAAACCAGAAATTTGCCGCTTTAGCGGCATTTTTTTAAATATTCATGAGCATTTAAAAACCAGAAATTTGCCGTTATAACAGCCAATTTTTTTAATTAACCATTAACAAATTACCACTCCCAATTACCATTAACTCTCCACTTTCAACTTTCAACTTTCAACCATCAACCGTCAACCATCAAACTGTCAACTGTCAACTGTTTTTCTTCCCCACACCATTCTCTCATTCCCAGAAATATCTTCTAAAAGATGCACTTCCTCTAAAACATTTTTAAAAAGCTCCGCCGTTTCTTTTCCTAATTTCTGGTTGATTTCCAGGAAAACCATTCCGTTCGCGCTCAGATTTTTTCCGCAGTCTTTGGCTATTTTTTCGTAAAATACCAAAGCATTTGAAGTCGGCGAAAAAAGCGCCATGGTTGGTTCAAATTCTTTTACCGAAGCTGCAATTTCATCTTCTTCTTCAATCCCGATGTACGGCGGATTTGAAATAATGATGTCGTAAACTTCGGTTAAATCTTCCTCCAAATAATTTTGGTGCATAAAATTGATGTCAACCTGATGAAAATCTGCATTTTTCTGCGCAGTTTTCAGTGCTTTTTCGGAAAAATCCAACGCGGAAATTTCCGCCTCAGGAAAGTGTTTCTTGAGGACAATCGGGATAATTCCGCTTCCGGTGCCAATATCTAAAACCGAAAAATTTGCCCTTAAAACGGCATTTTTTTTAATTTTTTCGATCGCAAGTTCCAGCAATTCTTCGGTTTCCGGCCGCGGAATAAGCACGTTTTCATCAACAAAAAACTTCAGTCCGAAAAATAGGGTTTCACCTAATACCTGCTGATAAGGTTTACCACTTTTAAGCTCCATAATTGCTTTTTCAAAAAGCTCCGTCTGTGGTGCTGAAAGTTTAAGCTGCTTTTCTGCCCACTGCTGCATGCTATTTAATTCCAGATATTTTTCAGCAAAAATTCCGAATAACAAGTTGCTTTCTGTTTCGGAATATTGCCCGGAAATTTCGTTTATAAAATATATTTTCAATTTTTCCAGCGTCATTTTCAGCGGTTTTTAATTTTTTAAATATAATTTCTTTTTTTCTGAAAACCAAGGCGGTTCGGCGAATACATATTCAATTTTTTAACACTCTTTTTTGCTCCTAAACTGCTGCTTTTGAAAAATAAATTCTGTATTTTTGGACAAATTGATCGATTGAAAATGAAGAGATACCTGATGATCGCTTTTTCCGCCGCGGTGTTGGTTTCCTGCGGCTCCGCCAGACCTGCGGTGGTGAAAAGAGAAGCTCCCACCAAAACCGTAAAGCGTGCTGAAAACCTTAAAGTGCTGGAATCTTACTATTCCGGAAAAAACTCCGCTTTAGTGAGCGAATTAATAAATGATGCGCACAAATATTTAGGTGCGCCGTATAAATATGCCGGTAATACGTCTTCCGGTTTCGACTGTTCCGGCCTGGTAGCCAAAGTTTTCGACGAGAACAAAATGATTTTACCGCGTCGATCTGAAGATCAGTCCAAAAAAGGCATCGAAATAAAAATCAAAGAAGCCAAACCCGGTGATCTTGTATTTTTTGCAACTTCAGGCGGCAGCCGCGTGACACACGTTGGAATTGTAAACGATATTGGCCGCGACGGCGAAGTAAAATTCATTCATGCTTCCACTTCCAAAGGCGTCATTATTTCGTCGCTGAACGAAAAATATTGGAACAATGCCTATCTTTTCGCGCGCAGAGTTTTGTAAATTTGCCGCGATAAAACTTTAAACAAAAAAATTAATGTTACAGCAAACCATAGAAAATATCTGGGACAACCGGGAATTGCTTCAGAATGAAGACAGCCAAAAATCCATCCGCGAAGTAATTCGCCAGCTTGATTTGGGCGAACTCCGCGTTGCGGAACCAACTGAAAACGGCTGGAAAGTAAACGAATGGGTAAAAAAAGCAGTCGTAATGTATTTCCCGATTCAAAAAATGGAAACCATTGAAGTTGGTCCGTTTGAATTCCACGATAAAATGCCATTGAAAAGAAATTATGCGGAAAAAGGCGTGCGCGTTGTGCCGCATGCAGTGGCTCGCGAAGGCGCATTCATCGCCTCGGGCGTAATTTTAATGCCTTCGTACGTGAATATCGGAGCTTATGTGGATTCCGGAACGATGGTCGACACTTGGGCGACTGTGGGAAGTTGCGCGCAAATCGGTAAAGATGTGCATTTGAGCGGTGGAGTAGGTATTGGCGGCGTTTTAGAGCCATTACAGGCAGCACCGGTAATTATTGAAGACAACGTTTTCGTTGGTTCACGCTGTATCGTGGTAGAAGGCGTTCACGTGGAAAAGGAAGCTGTTTTAGGAGCAAATGTGGTGCTTACCGCTTCCACAAAAATCATTGATGTAACAGGTGAAACACCGGTGGAAATTAAAGGTCGCGTACCTGCGCGTTCCGTGGTAATTCCAGGAAGTTATACCAAACAATTCCCGGCTGGGGAATATCAGGTGCCATGCGCGCTCATCATCGGACAGCGAAAAGAATCTACCGACAAAAAGACATCGCTGAACGATGCTTTAAGAGAGAATAATGTAGCGGTGTAAAAAATCATAAATAAAATTGAAGCATAAAAATCCCAAAATTTTTGGGGTTTTTTATGCAGATATTTCTTTAAAATTTACAAAATCGAAAAAAATACCTTTTTTAGCGCTAATTTTTTTTGGTAAAATAAAATTAAAACGGTTGAAAATCAGATATTTACAAAATATATAATATTAATTCTTGCGAGTTCTGTTTTTTATTAGATATCTTTGCAGAGTAAAAACAGCAATGAAAAATACATTCACTTCAATCCATCATCATCATCTCATCTAAAGACGAGTTGATTAATTGTGGTCGAAAGTGACTAAAAAATAATAAAAAACCGTCTGAACAAAGACGGTTTTTTTTATGCAAAATTGAAAACATTTGTTCAGGCACCAATTTCCAGATTGATATGAGCAAATTAAAAATCGCAATCCAAAAAAGCGGACGCTTAAGCGAAAAATCCCTCGAACTTTTAAAAGAATGCGGAATTACATTCCCCGATTTTAAAAGCAAATTAAAAAATTCCGCCACCAATTTTCCGTTGGAAATTCTGTTTCTGCGCGATGACGACATTCCAAAATATGTGGAACAGGGCATTGTGGATATCGGCATCATCGGTGAAAATGAAGTGCTGGAACAGGACAAGAATGTGGTGGTCGTTCGAAAACTGGGTTTTGCAAATTGCCGCCTTTCACTCGCCATTCCGAAAGAAACAGAGTACAGCACCCTCAATTTTTTCGAAGGTAAAAAAATCGCAACTTCCTATCCAATTATTGTGAGAAATTACTTTCAAAACAAAAATATTTCCGCAGAAATCGTGGAAATTTCGGGAAGTGTGGAAATTGCGCCGAGCATCGGTCTGGCAGATACCATCGCCGATTTGGTGAGTTCCGGTAGCACGCTTTTGCACAACGGATTAAAAGAAGTTGAGGAAATTTTGCGCAGCGAAGCCGTTTTAATTTCGAACGAAAATTTGGCTCCAGAAACCGAAATAATTCTTGAATCATTTCTTTTTCGGATTCAGGCAGTGATCAATTCACGCGAAAATAAGTACATTTTGCTCAATGCACCGAACGATTCCATTGACCAAATCATCAATATTTTACCCGGAATGAAATCGCCAACCGTTTTGCCGCTGGCGGAATCGGGATGGAGCAGCATTCACTCCGTCGTTCGCGAAAACGAATTCTGGCAAATTATCGATGAGTTGAAAAAATGTGGGGCAGAAGGCATTTTGGTTATTCCGATTGAAAAAATGGTTTTGTAAATTCAGAAATTATGAAAAATATACTGAAATACCCGGCAAAAAATACCTGGGATACTTTGCTTCAAAGGCCCGCGCTGGAAAAACAAGATTTGCGAAAAACCGTTAAAGAAATTTTTCTGAAAGTAAAAAGCGAAGGAGATTCTGCCTTGAAGGAATTTTCGGCAAAATTCGACCAGGTAAATCTTGAAAATTTAGCCGTTTCACAGCAGGAAATTGACGCAGCTGAAAACCAAATTGCTGATGAATTAAAAAAAGCAATTTCACAAGCAAAAGAAAATATTTATCAATTTCACTTCGCTCAAAAAGAAAAATCCGAGGAGATTGAAACGACTGAAGGCGTATTCTGCTGGCGCGAATCGCGGGCAATTGAAAAAGTGGGTTTGTATATTCCGGGTGGTACGGCGCCGCTTTTTTCCACGGTTTTGATGTTGGCTGTTCCTGCGCAAATTGCTGGTTGCCAGGAAATTATCCTGTGTACACCACCGCAAAAAGACGGAAAAATTAACCCAGCGATTTTGTACACTGCAAATTTGTGCGGCGTAACCAAAATTTTTAAAGTCGGCGGTGCGCAGGCGGTTGCGGCCTTAACTTTCGGTACGGAAAGTATTTTGAAAGTCGATAAAATTTTTGGACCCGGAAATCAATACGTTACTCACGCGAAACAGCTCGCGATGGAATATAATGTTGCCATCGATTTGCTAGCCGGTCCCAGCGAAGTTTTGGTCATTGCTGATGAAACTGCAAATCCGGAATTCTGCGCGGCCGATTTGCTTTCACAAGCCGAACACGGCACTGATTCTCAAGTTATTTTTCTGGCCACAAATGAGCAAATTTTAGAAGAAACTCTGAAAGAAATTGAAAATCAATTGCTGAAACTCCCAAGGATGGAAATTGCAAAAATTGCCTTAAATAGCAGCCAATTTATTTTGTTGAATTCGATAGAAGAGGCTTTGGAAATCAGTAACTTGTATGCGCCGGAACACTTGATTTTAGCCGTAGAAAATCCCCGACAGTATGTTTCAAAAATCACAAATGCAGGTTCAGTTTTTCTGGGGAATTTTACACCGGAATCAGCGGGAGATTACGCGAGCGGCACGAACCACACTTTGCCGACCAACGGTTTTGCCAAAAATTACAGCGGAGTTTCTCTGGAGAGTTTTGTGAAAAAAATCACCATTCAGGAAATTTCGCAAAAAGGCATTAAAAACATCGGAAAAACCATCGAAATCATGGCGGAAGCCGAAGGTTTGACGGCTCACAAAAATGCAGTTTCACTTCGCTTAAAATCTTTAGAAAATGCAATTTAATTTAGAAAAATTGGTACGGCCACACTTGAAAGATTTGAAATCGTACGCTACTTTACGCGATTTCTATGCCGGAGAAAAAATGTTTTTTTTGGACGCTAATGAAAATCCTTTTGGTGAATTCAACCGTTATCCTCAGGGAAATCCGGTTGATTTGAAAACCTGTCTGGCAAAAATAAACGGCGTAAAAGAGGCAAATTTATTCTTAGGAAACGGCAGCGATGAACTGATCGATCTCACGCAAAGAATTTTTTGCGAACCCGGAAAAGATTCAATTTTAATGATGAATCCGAGTTTTGTGATGTATGAGATTTATGCTAAAATGAACAATCTGAAGATTGAAAAACTAAATTTAAATTCAGATTTTCAACTGGAAAAAAACGCTTTTTTGCAAAGCGTTTCCGAAACAAACGCCAAAATTTTATTTCTATGTTCACCAAATAACCCGACCGGTAATACAATTGAAGATTTAGAATTTTACATTCAAAACTTTTCCGGAATGGTTATCGTAGATGAAGCATATATCGAATTTTCCAAAAATGATTCTGCCGTCAAATTATTGGAAAAATATCCGAATTTAATCGTTCTGAAAACGTTGTCAAAAGCTTACGGGATGGCTGGTTTAAGAATCGGGATTGGTATTGCGTCGGAAGAAATTGCAGATTTGTTCAACCGTTTTAAACCTCCATACAACATCAGTTCAGAAAGCCAAAAATTGGCATTAGAGCAGCTAAAAAATTTGCCGCAAATAGAGGAAAATATTTCAAAAATTCTGGCAGAAAAAGAACGCTTAAGAAATGGTTTAAGCCAAAATTCAGAAACCGTAAAAATTTACCCTTCTGAAGCCAATTTTTTTCTCGTTGAATTTAAAGACGCCGAAATCGCCTACAAAAAACTGTTGGAAAATAAAATCCTGACAAGTTTAAGACATCCAGTAATAAAAAAATGCCTGCGAATCAGCGTTGGAACCACGCAAGAAAATTCTGAATTATTAAATGTTTTAGCACAAATTTAAAAATGAGAAAAGTATTATTCATCGACCGCGACGGAACATTGATTATAGAACCGCCCGAAGATTTCCAGGTTGATTCTTTAGAAAAATTGGAATTCTATCCGAAGGTCATCCAAAATTTGGCGAAAATCGTAACCGAACTCGACTATGAACTCGTGATGGTTACAAATCAGGACGGTATGGGGACAGATTCTTTTCCTGAAGAAAATTTCCGCCTTCCGCAGGAAAAAATGCTGAAAACATTAGCGAATGAAAACATCCTTTTTTCGGATATTTTAATCGATAAAAGTTTTGAAGCTGAAAATTCACCCAACCGCAAACCGCGCACCGGAATGCTTCAAAAATACATTTATGGAAATTATGATTTGGAAAATTCCTACGTCATTGGTGACCGAAAAACGGATGTTGAGCTGGCGAAAAATTTAGGAACAAAATCCATTTTTATTGGTGAAGAAATACTTGAAGATGCTACTTTAACTACGAAAAGCTGGGACGAAATTTATCAATATTTAAAGCAAATTCCACGTAAAGCAAAAGTTCAGCGAAAAACCAAAGAAACCGAAATTTCAGTGGAACTGAATCTTGACGGAAGCGGGAAATCGAGCATCAATACAGGCTTGGCGTTTTTTGATCACATGTTGGAACAGATTTCCAAACATGGAAATTTCGATTTGGAAATCCAAGTGAACGGGGATCTGGAAGTCGATGAACACCACACGATCGAAGATACAGCGCTGGTTTTGGGAACGTGTTTCTCGGAAGCTTTAGGCTCCAAAAAAGGAATTGAGCGCTACGCTTTTGCTTTGCCCATGGACGATTGTCTCGCGCAGGTCGCGCTGGATTTTGGCGGACGAAACTGGCTCGTTTGGGACGTAGAATTTAAGCGTGAAAAAATTGGCGATGTGCCGACTGAATTATTTTTCCACTTTTTTAAATCGTTTACCGACACTGGAAAATGCAATCTCAATATTCAGTGCGAAGGTGAAAATGAACACCACAAAATAGAATCGATTTTTAAAGCTTTTGCCAAAGTTTTGCGCGACGCGGTTAAACAAAATCAAACCAATTTCTCCATCCCAAGCACCAAAGGACTCCTATGATCGCAATTATTGACTATGTCGCCGGAAACGTAAAATCTGTCCAAAACGCTGTTGAAAAACTGGGTTTTGAAACCATCATTACTTCGGATTTTGAAGAAATCAAAAATGCTGAAAAAGTTATTTTTCCGGGAGTTGGCGAAGCTTCCACGGCGATGAAATATCTGAAAAAATTAAGGCTGGACGAATTAATTCCGACCTTAAAGCAGCCTTTTTTGGGAATTTGCCTGGGCCAGCAGTTGCTTTGCAATTTTTCGGAGGAAGGTAACACGAAATGTCTCGGCATTTTCGACCTAAACGTCAAAGAATTTCCGGCGACCGACATTGTGCCGCACATGGGTTGGAATAATCTGCAGAAAATGAGTGGCGACTTATTCGACGGAATTTCTGCGGAAGACAATTTGTATTTCGTGCACAGCTATTATTGCGAAATTGATGAAAACACAACGTCGGAATGTGAATATATTTTGCCTTTCAGCGCGACTTTGCAAAAAGAGAATTTTTACGGCACGCAGTTTCACCCTGAAAAATCCGGCGCTGTAGGAGCAAAAATTTTAGAAAATTTTTTAAATATTTAACCACAAAAGTTACAACAGCGTAATCTGATTTTTACGGAAAAATTTTTTGATTGAGTTGCTTGAAAAAACCAAAAGCTTTGCGACTTTGTGGTTAAAGAAAGTTACAAATTAGCATTGCCACTACATTCACAAAGAACTCATGTGGACTTTCAACAGTTAAGATTTCATTTTCACATTGAAATCTCATGTGGCTAATGTGTTTAAAAAAAAGAAACAGTTCAAACCTTTTGTGGTTTAAAATAAATTAAAATGAAAATAATTCCAGCTATTGATATTATCGACGGAAAATGCGTGCGGCTTTCCAAAGGCGATTACGACACGAAGAAAATTTATCACGAAAATCCGCTTGATATTGCGCAAGAATTTCAAACCAATGGCATCCGGTATTTGCATGTGGTCGATTTGGACGGTGCAAAAGCGAAGACCATTAAAAATCTGAAAACGCTGGAAATTCTGGCGGCTGAAACGGCATTAATTATCGATTTTGGTGGTGGCATAAAAACGCGTCAGGATTTGGAAAATGCTTTTAGTGCCGGCGCAAATCAAGTTACAATTGGAAGTATCGCCGTAGAAAATCCGGAAATTTGTGCCGAATGGCTCCAGGAATTTGGTGCGGAAAAATTAATTCTCGGCGCTGACTGTTTAGATCGGAAAGTAAAAACTTCCGGCTGGCTTACGGAATCTAATTTAGATGTTTTAGATTTTATCCAGGATTATCAGAAAAAGGGAATTCAATCCGTCATCTGTACCGATATTTCCAAAGACGGAATGTTGCAGGGACCGTCTTTTGAGCTTTATAAGGAGATTTTGGACCAAACCGAAATTGATTTAATTGCAAGCGGCGGAATTTCATCCATCGAAGACGTAGAAGAATTGAAAAATATCGGCTGTGCCGGCGCCATCATAGGAAAAGCTTTATACGAAGGAAAAATTTCCTTAAAAAAACTCCAAAAATTTTTATAAATGTTGAAAAAAAGAATTATTCCGTGTCTGGATATCAAAGACGGAAAAACGGTGAAAGGAGTTCAGTTTGAAGATTTACGTGTCGCCGGTGATCCCGTAGAACTTTCAAAAAAATATGTAGAAGACGGCGCCGATGAATTGGTTTTTCTGGATATCACCGCGACTTTGGAAGGCAGAAAAACTTTGATCGAACTCGTAGAAAAACTCAGTTTGGAAATCAATATTCCATTTACGATCGGTGGTGGAATTTCCTCAGTCCAGGATGTGGAAGCGTTGCTAAAAGCCGGCGCGGATAAGGTTTCCTTGAATTCGGCCGCAGTTCGCCGCCCGGAATTAATTCGTGAAATCGCGCAGCAGTTCGGCAATCAATGTGTGGTCGTCGCAATCGATACCAAAAATATTGAAGGCGAAGATTCCGTTTTCATCAGCGGCGGAAAAATCAAAACCGACTGGAAAACTTTAGACTGGGTAAAAACCGTCACAGAACTCGGCGCAGGCGAAATTTTACTCACCTCCATGGATTTCGACGGAACCAAAAATGGCTTTGACATCCGAATGTTGCAGAATGTTTCAAAAATTTGTCCACTTCCAATCATCGCTTCCGGCGGCGCGGGAAAAATTGCAGATTTTACGGAACTTTTTACGCAGACAAATGTCACGGGCGCTTTAGCGGCCAGCATTTTTCACTTCAATGAAATTTCGATTTCTGATTTGAAAAGCAATTTAAAAATGAACAAAATAAACATACGATGAAAATAGATTTTGAAAAAGGAAACGGTTTAGTTCCGGCAATCATCCAGGACAGCCGCACACAGCAGGTTTTGATGTTGGGCTACATGAACGAGGAAGCGCTGGAACTTACAAAAACCGACGGCAGAGTTCATTTTTTCAGCCGCACCAAAAACCGGATTTGGCTTAAAGGTGAAACTTCGGAAAATTATCTTTTCGTAAAAAGCATCAAAGAAGACTGCGATTCCGATGCGCTTTTAATTCAGGTAAAACCCGCCGGAAATGTCTGTCACACCGGAAGTTTCAGCTGCTTTGAAGAAAAAAGTGCGAAAGGTTTTCTTTATGAGCTGGAGGAAAAAATATCGGCAAGAATCGACCAAAAAACCGAAAATTCCTATACTTACGATTTGTATCAGCGAGGCATCAATAAAGTCGCGCAGAAAGTGGGAGAGGAAGCGGTGGAACTCGTCATAGAAGCGAAAGACAACGATGCGAAACTTTTTAAAAATGAAGCCGCAGATCTTCTGTACCATTTTTTAATTCTGCTCAAAGCAAAATCTTTTTCTCTCCGCGATATCGAAGAAGTTTTACTGGCGCGCGATAAAAACTAAAAAAATGCCGCTTTAGCTGCTAAAAAAAGAAATCCCGCGTCCATTGGAAGCGGGATTATAATTGATAACAAAATTTTACATTTATTTTACTTGGTCTACAATAGCTTTGAACGCTTCAGGGTGATTCATTGCTAAATCAGCTAAAACTTTTCTGTTCAACTCAATATTGTTCGCTTTCAAGGCGCCCATAAACTGGGAGTAAGACATACCGTGTTCTCTGGCACCTGCGTTGATACGGGTAATCCAAAGGCTACGGAAATTTCTTTTCTTTTCTTTTCTACCGCGGTAAGCATATTGCATTGCTTTTTGCACGGCGTTTTTAGCTACAGTCCAAACATTTTTTCTTCTACCGAAAAAACCTTTAGCCTGCTTCATTACTTTTTTTCTGCGAGCTCTGGAAGCTACGGCATTTACTGATCTTGGCATAATTTAAATTTGTTTTTTTGAAAAGGGCGGAAGGAAATTAATGATGAGATATTCATTTTAATTATCCATTCACTTTTAATAGCACCGTTTCAGGGTTAAAATTTCTGAATTTGTGGAATTCTTATAAACCGGTTGATTTATAAAAACTACTTAATGGCTAATTGACGTAGTACGCTTTTTTCGTCCACAGTTGCCACGTAAGAAGTTTGCGTAAGATTTCTCTTTTGCTTGGTTTCTTTTTTGGTCAAGATGTGGCTTTTGAAAGCACCTTTTCTTTTAATTTTACCGGTTCCGGTAAGCTTAAAACGCTTTTTAGCACCTGATTTAGTTTTTAATTTTGGCATTACTTGCTGCTTTTAAATGTTATCAATCTCTTTCCGAAAAGTGCGTGGGAGCAGTTTTAAAAACCTTTTCCACGTTTTTCAGATTGCAAAAGTACGAAATTTCGTGCAAATACGAAAAGATATTTTCTTTAAATATTGCGGGATTTGGGCGTGTCCTTTGGTCGTTCATTAACGCGCGCGCTTCGCGCGCGCGGCCATTCACTCCCTCAGGCCGGGCTGTCCGCTCATACTCCTCGCGCGCGGACTTAAAAAGCCCGCGCGCTGCGGGGTAACCGCTGCCATCCCTCACGCGGAGAGCGCTTAGTGTATTGCGAGTTTTCTCAAAGAAAGGTATATTTGAGAGTAAGATAATTCTAGAAACTCCCGATGGATATAATTGAACAAATTGAGATAAAAAATTTTCGATCTTTTGGTAACAGAAAGTTAGAAACCTATAAAGTGGTAAAATGTCAGTCCCTAAATATAATTTCCGGAGCTAATGATTCTGGAAAATCCAATGTGTTAAGAGCATTAAATTTATTTTTCAATAAAAGAACTGATTTAAAAAATTTCCTCAATTTTAAGAAAGATTTTTTCAAAAAAGAGGAAATAGACGAGAACGAAATTAAAGAGGAACTTGTAACTATTAAAATTTGGTTTCATAATCCAAAAAATGCTGGTAAAAATAATGCTAAAAAGACGAACATTTATTTACCTGAACGATTTTGGGTCAGTAGAAAATGGAAGAAAACGTCCCAATTTAGTCAGTATGATCAATTATCAAGTATAGAAAAAGAATTTGAAATAGAAAAAGGGGATGATTTTAGGGCTTTTGTGGAAGATGGAAATTTAAAATCAAATGCAAGAGCAAGTTTACTAAAACAGTTAACAGATTTTATCAATTCAATACAGTTTCATTATGTCCCTGCGATTAAAGACAGTAGCTACTTTTCCCATTTGTATGGTGAGCTGCAACAAACATTATGGAAAACAAAAGTCTCAAGCGTAGAGGATAGTAAAAATAAGTTTGAAAAAGCAATACAAGAGGAAACCAACCAATTAATGGAAGAATTTAAGAATTCAATTGGTGAAGATTCTACGATTGAACCAGTATTTCAATTGCCATCAGATCTGATTGATTTGTTTCGTGCATTAATAGTCCAAACAGGGAATGTTGATTTAACTCTGCGAGGAGATGGTTTTCAGGCAAAGTTAATACCAGAAATATTGAATTTTATTGCTGTAAAGGAATTTTCCTTTACAGCAAAAAGTATTAAATCTGAGTATAAATCTAAAAAATATTTTATCTGGGGGCTTTGAGGAACCAGAAAACTCTTATGAATATAAAAACGCACAAATCCTCGCTGAAAAATTTAAGACCGTTTACTCAAAAAATGCGCAAGTATTTATTACTACTCACTCATTTAACTTTCTCTCACTAAGAGGAGAAAATATTGGACTCTACCGTGTTTGGAAAGATGATTACACAAAAAGTTCTAAAATTTCGAAATTAAAATTTAACGTTCAAGGTAAAATCAAATTTGATTCGTCCGCCCTAAATTCAGATCTAGAGCTACTTCAAGAAGAATTAGGCTTTTTCTATTTAAATGAAGAACTTAGTAAGATTTATAAGGAAAAGCAAAAGCAACTTGACTATATTAAGTCACAAACTGAAATAATAAAAAAACCAATAATTTACTCGGAAGGTTATAACTTTAGATACCTGCAGCGGGCCAAGAAAATTTATCTTCCTGAGATCGACATCGAAGTAAAAGATTGTGGTGGGAAAAATGAATTACAAAAACTCTTCAAATTATTTGCTAAAACCGGATTTGATCGTTTCAATATCTTTTTTGTTTTTGATTGCGATGCGAAAGCTCAATTTGATGATTGTAACAAATTAAGATCTAACTCGCTGGTTCCTTACCTTTTTAGAAAAAACCCAGATAACCAAATTTTAGAAATTCAGTCAGGTATTGAAAATTTATTCAACGAGGACATTATTCAATTAAAGAATGAGTCCGATCTTTATTTTATTACTACAGTTGATAGAAATGGAGAGATTTTAAGTCGCGAACGGAAATTAAATAAACAAAAATTTGAGAAATATATTCTTGAAGAAAGAAATGAAGATTCTGACTTTGAAAAATTTCAAAACCTTTTTGAAGAGATTAGAACCAAAATTCAAGGTTTAAGTATTAATTAATGTTTTAAACACCATTTTTACAAAAATGCCCAACATAACCCTCCAAAAACTCACCCTAAAAAACGCCGAGGAATTGCAGCTCCTCAGCCGCCAAACTTTTCAGGAAACTTTCGCCGACTCCAATTCGCCGGGAGATATGCAGAAATATTTGGAGGAAAGTTTAAGCACCTCGCGCCTTAGAGCCGAACTTTCTGAAGAAAATACCGCTTTTTATTTTGCCCTCGAAAATCAAAAAATTCTCGGCTATATCAAGCTAAATTTCGGAAATGCCCAAACCGAACTTCAGCACGAAAATTCCCTCGAAATCGAAAGGATTTATGTTTTGAGAGATTTCTTGGGTAAAAAGATAGGACAAATATTACTCGACCACGCGATTGCAATTGCCAAACAAAAAAACTGCGATTTCGTTTGGCTCGGCGTCTGGGAAAAAAATCTTCGCGCCATTAATTTTTACCTTAAAAATGGTTTTACAGAATTTGGTCAGCACAGCTTCCTTTTAGGCACCGACAACCAAAACGATATTCTGATGAAACTTCCCCTTTCTTAAAAACATAGGTAAAAAAGAAAAAAATGCTCACTAAGCGGCTAATTTTTTTGGAAATATTTTTTTACCGCCTTCCAAGCGGTTTTTTTCTAATTCTTAATTAATAAATGTGTGTTCTGTCATTTCAACAAGAGATAAATTTTCGAAGACACTTTTTTTGTACATTTAATTATCCGAAAATCACAAATTTAAAAATCCAAAAAAACCCATGAAAAGAGGCGAATTTTTAAAAAACTCAGCCTTGGCTGCACTTGGCATCACCACTATATTTACCACGAATTCCTTTACCGGAAAAAAACCTGCTTTTAAGCCCGAAAATTCCTCCCAAAGTCCCGATGACAATTTTGAATTGAATGAAATAACCGTTGCGGAACTTCAGGAGAAAATGGCAAAAGGAAGCTATACTTCGGCGCAAATCACGCAGCTTTACCTTGACCGCATTGTCGCCATCGATAAAAACGGACCAAAACTGAACTCCATCATTGAAGTAAATGCGGACGCCTTAGCCATTGCAAAAGCGATGGACAAAGAACGCAAAGATGGGAAAATAAGAGGTCCGCTTCACGGAATTCCAGTTGTCATTAAAGACAATATCGACACCGCAGATAAAATGATGACCACCGCCGGCGCACTCGCCATGGTAGGGAATTACGCCAAAAAAGATGCTTTTATCGTGACACAACTGCGTAATGCAGGTGCGGTAATAATCGCGAAAACCAATTTAAGTGAGTGGGCAAATTTCCGCTCCACGAATTCCTCCTCCGGATGGAGCAGCCGCGGAGCGCAAACGAAAAACCCTTATATTTTAGATCATTCACCGTGTGGTTCCAGCGCAGGTTCCGGCTCGGCTGTCGCCGCAAATTTATGTGCCATCGCGGTTGGTACAGAAACCGACGGTTCAATTACCTGTCCGTCCTCAATTAATGGTGGAGTAGGCATAAAACCAACGGTCGGTTTAGTAAGCCGTTCCGGAATTATCCCGATTTCTCACACTCAGGATACCGCCGGTCCGATGACAAGAACTGTTGCTGATGCCGCCATGCTTTTAAGTGTTTTAGCAGGCGTTGACAATGCAGATCCGATAACAAAGGAAAGCCGCGGCAAAAGTACCGACTATACCAAATATTTGGTAAAAGATGCTTTAAAGGGAAAAAGAATCGGCGTTGAAAAGAAAAAATACAAAAATCAGTTTTATAATGACCTGCAGGAAAAAGCTTTGGACGTTTTGAAGAAAAAAGGCGCAACCATCGTAGAAATTGATTATTTGGAAAGCATCAACGCGCTCGGAAATGATGAATTTGAAGTGTTGAAATATGAGTTTAAGGACGGCGTAAATAAATATCTTTCAACCGCAAATGGGAAAATGAAGAATTTAGCCGACGTTATTAAATTCAACAAAGAAAATGAAGATCTGGCCATGCCTACTTTTAAGCAGGAGCTGCTGGAACAAAGTGAGGCTCAAAAAGGCTTAAATGATCCCGCTTATGTAAAAGCTTTAAAAAACAGCCACGAAGGCGCCAAAAAAATTATTGACGACGTGCTGAAAACAAATAATCTGGACGCCCTCACCGGCCTGACGATGGGACCAGCCTGCAGTATCGATGTTGTTTACGGCGACAAATGGGGCGAAGTTTCACTTACCGCTCCCGCGGCAATGAGCGGTTATCCGCATATTACGGTGCCTTGCGGAAAAGTATATGATTTACCGATTGGCCTTTCTTTTTTTAGCGGCGCATACCGTGAAGGTGAAATTATTGGTCTCGCATACGCTTATGAACAGGCGACAAAACACCGCGTACAACCGGAATTTAGAAAAGCCTTTCTTGATTAATAGTTAATGGTTAATTATTAATTGTTAATTATTTATGGATGCCGGGTGCCGGATGCAGGATAATTAACGCGGTATCAAAAATTATTTTTGCGGTAAATCCAAAAAAAAGGAGGCTAAAAGCCTCTTTTTTTTATTTTTTGTTTCGCGTTGCATTTGAATCAGCAAATCATCACATCAGCAAATCAACTTATTTTGCCGGTTTTTTAGGGCTCATCATCATAATCATTCGTTTGCCTTCCAATTTCGGTAGCTGATCAACTTTTCCAACGTGCTCTAATTCCTGTGCTAATTTCAAAAGCAAAATCTCGCCCTGGTCTTTGAAAATAATCGAACGTCCTTTAAAGAAAACATAGGTTTTCAGTTTGGAACCTTCTTCCAGGAATTTTTCAGCGTGTTTTTTCTTGAATTCGTAATCGTGCTCATCAGTTTGTGGCCCGAAACGAATTTCTTTAACAACAACTTTTACCTGCTTGGCTTTAAGCTCTTTCTGCTTTTTCTTTTGCTCGTAAAGGAACTTCTTATAATCCAGTACTCTGGTAATATAAGGTTCTGCTTTATCGGAAATAACTACTAAATCAAGGTCCTGATCTTTTGCTATTTGCAGTGCTTTTTCAAGCGGATAAACGCCTGGTTCCACATTATCACCTACCAAACGTACTTCTTTCGCACGGATTTTTTGGTTAATCTGGTGCAAGTCTTCTTGAACACGTCTTTGTGGACCTCTGCCTCTGTAATTAAATTTTTGTGCTATGGTGTCTAGTTTAATGGTTAATTCTAATTCTAAATTTTTGCTTCTTTTTTGAAGTAATTGATGAAGTCCTCAACGCCCATGGCGCCTAAATCGCCTTCGCCGCGTCTTCTAACAGAAACCGTGCCGTTCAGTTCTTCATTTTCACCAACGATCAGCATAAACGGCAACTTTTTAATTTCCGCATCGCGGATTTTCTTGCCGGTTTTTTCATTCCGTTCGTCAATCTGACCGCAAATATCGTGATTTTCCAGTAATTGTGAAACTTTTTTTGCATAATCCACATATTTTTCGCTGATCGGTAAAATAATGAATTGATCCGGGGCCAGCCAAAGCGGGAAATCACCTGCAGTGTTCTCCAGAAGGATGGCAATAAAGCGTTCCATAGAACCAAAAGGCGCTCGGTGAATCATCACCGGGCGGTGCTTTTCATTATCGCTGCCATTGTACCACAAATCGAATCTTTCAGGTAAATTATAATCCACCTGAATGGTTCCGAGCTGCCACTGGCGACCCAACGCATCTTTCACCATGAAATCCAGTTTTGGTCCGTAGAAGGCGGCTTCGCCTGTTTCGATGACATAGTTCAAACCTTTCTTTTCAGCGGCCTGAATAATTGCATCTTCTGCTTTTTTCCAGTTTTCATCGGTGCCGATGTATTTCTCTTTATTCTCCGGATCGCGCAAAGAAACCTGTGTTACGAAATCTTCAAAACCTAATGATTTAAATACATAAAGCGTTAAATCAATTACATTTTCGAATTCCGCCAACAACTGATCCGGCGTACAGAAAATATGCGCATCGTCCTGCGTAAAACCACGAACTCTGGTTAAACCATGAAGTTCACCTGATTGTTCGTAACGGTAAACCGTGCCGAATTCCGCAAAACGTTTCGGTAAATCCTTGTACGACCACTGACCAACTTTATAAATTTCGCAGTGGTGTGGGCAGTTCATCGGTTTCAGCATGAATTCTTCACCTTCATTCGGTGTTTTGATGGGCTGAAAACTGTCTGCACCATATTTATCCCAGTGACCGGAGGTTACGTAAAGTTCTTTCGCGCCGATGTGCGGCGTCATCACAAATTCGTAACCTGACTTTTTCTGTGCTGCAGAAAGAAATTCTTCCAATTTTTTTCTTAAAGCGGTTCCTTTCGGTAACCAAAGCGGTAAACCTGCGCCAACTTTTTCAGAGAAAGCAAAAATTCCGAGTTCTTTGCCCAATTTTCTGTGGTCGCGACGTTTTGCTTCTTCTAATCTTTCAAGAAATTCGGTTAAATCTTTTTGTTTCGGAAAAGTGATTCCGTAAACTCGCGTGAGTTGCTTGTTTTTTTCGTCGCCGCGCCAGTAAGCACCGGCAGCGTTTAATATTTTCGCGGCTTTTACAATTCCGGTTGCAGGGATGTGTCCGCCACGACACAAATCAGTGAAGTTGTCGTGAGAGCAAAAAGTGATTTCACCATCATTCAAATTGCTGATGAGTTCGGTCTTGTACGGATTGTCCGCGTATTCTTTTAAAGCATCAGCTTTTGAAACTTCGTAAAGATTGAAAGTTGAATTTTTCTTGGCATTTTCGAGCATTTTTTTCTCGATTTTCTCGAAGTCCTTTTCGGACAACGTTTCGTCGCCAAAATCCACATCGTAATAAAAACCTTGCGCAATTGCCGGTCCGATGGTGAGTTTTGCGTTTGGATAAAATTCCATGATCGCCTGCGCCAAAAGGTGCGCGGAAGAATGCCAGAAGGCTTTTTTCCCCAAGTCATCATTCCACGTAAGAAGCTGAAGCGTAGAATCTGTGGTGATTGGCGTGGTAATTTCTACCTGCGTTCCGTTCAGAACTGCGGAAATCGTATTTCTGGCCAAACCTTCACTGATTGATTTTGCAACGTCCAGCGGAGTTACTTCGCTGTCAAATTCTTTGATGCTTCCATCGGGAAGAGTAATCTTTATCATTGTTGGGAAAAAATTTAAGGAGCAAAAATACGAAATTTCTGCGATTTTTCTGCTGTTCGTACAGCTTTTCTAAGAAGCGGAAAATAAACTACCAGCCCCGATGGAAGCGGCATCCCCCGGCGGAACGCAGTGGAGTCCGGGGATACAGCGGACAGCGGGTTGTAATCTGGTACGAAGCGAAACACTTGTTGCTGCAAAAGACAAAAACCTCAAAATTGAGGTCTTTGTTTGATTTCTAATTTTCATTTCCTTGCGAGTCCATGTCGTTTTGCATGCCGTCGTAGGTTTTGGTGTAAGTTCGTGTGTCGTCGATGAAATAAAGATTGTTTCGTGCTTTGCTGATTATTCTGGCACGTTCGCGCTCGCTTAAATCGGCGCTGGAAGTTCGCGCTTCGTCCTGATAGCGGTCTTTTGTAAACTCATTGACGTCGATGGCGCCTTTTTCGTTCATAATGTCGCGCGCCAGTTCAGCTTTTTCCATATCCTCTGCATAAACGGTTACGATATTGCTTTTGGAGCCGGCGTAACTGTATTTTTGCCTTTCATCTTCGTCGTCGCCGAAAAGCCAATCCCAAAAACCGGAGGTGTTTTTGTCTTCTGTGAAATCGTAGGTGGCGGAAGAATTATCGTGATCGCCGGTGGTGGAGTAGCGCGAGACCTTGTAATCATCGCGGTTGAAACCGGAATTGTTAAGTTCGTTCGCCGCGTTATCGGCCTCTTCATTGGTGGGGAACATTCCCACAACGGTGTATGACATAATTTTGATTTTTGCGTTAAAATTTTGTGATTTGAAGCCAAGGAAGCATCAAAAATCGTGACATCAGCCGAAAAATGGTGGAATTTTAGAAGTTTTTAACTTTTTTTAGCTGCTTGCGGGCGCTTTTTTTCGATTTTAAAAGATTTACATAATTAAACCAAAGAGTTTTTAATTTTGAAAAATTCCCTGCTTTAGCAGCCTATTTTTTGATTTTGGGAAAATGGTTTTTTATTGAAGAAATGCTAAAATCGAAATATCTGCCCGTTTAGCAGCATATTTTTTTGAAGAAAAAAAACCGCGAAATTTACTTTTCGCGATTTTTCTCAGTATTATCGGTTTTTCCGTCGGGGTGAAGTTTTGAAGTTTCTTTCACTTCTTTTTTCACCGTTTCTTCAGATTTTACTTTTTCTGAACTTGCAGGAATATTGGGAAAATCCTGGTTTTGTTTTTTTACGTCTAATTCCGGAGTTTTTTTGTCGTGATGCATGATTTTTAATTTAAGTTTTACTAAGGTCGAGCTGACCGGTGCGGTCTTCGATGGTGTAGTTCAAAGCCTTTGCCAAAACAAAAATTTGCTCCAGATTTTCCAGAAGTTGCTTGCGGCCTTCAGCGCGCAGGCGGTTTTGATTCACGGTTTTGTACGCGTTATCTTTTGCTGATTTGGTTACTTTCTGCAAATCCTTCTCTGTAAAACGGTCGAAAAATGAATCGTCCATGGATTGGATTTCAACGCTTGGAATGATGCGGATTTCTGCAGGCGGCAATTCCTGGATAACCAGTTTTTTGCTGATTGAATCCACCTCAATTTTCATCTTATTTAAATCATAAGAAACCTGCGCGTTGGTTTTGGTGAAAGTGATAAGTTCTTTTTCAGCGGCCGGAAAGATGGAACTTCCTAAAATTTGCGATGTAATCTTGGTCTTCTGCATGCTGGAAAAATCCTGCTCCATAACGACCATTTTATTCATTTTCCGAATTTGATTCGTGATGATGTAATAATCGTTCTGCACTTTATCTTCCACTTTTTTGGTCAGCGCATTCCACACCAAAAAGAGCAGTAGCATCAGCGCTACGCCGCCCAAGAAGAAGAAAAGTGGTTGGTTTTTTCTCAATTTATTTTAAAATATCGGTGATCGACGAGTTGTCTTTTTTTATGATTGCGAGCAAATCTCTTTCGAGGTAGCCGGTGCTTGGTCTTTCAATAATTCTGCCAATTTCTTTGCCGTATTTTTTTACGATAATGGTCGGCACGCGCTGGATGTTATATGGTCCTTCTTCACCGCCCGGCGATTCGTATTTTCTATTCACCGCAATCATGGTCAGTTTTGAATCCGGAAAACCGGTGGCTTCCAAAATTTTAAAAAGTCGCGGAACTTCGCGGTGACTGTCGCCACACCAGGTTCCCATGACCAAAATAAGGTTGTACGAATTCAGTTTTTCTTTTTTAAGTTCAGCTACCGTTTTATCGTCAAGTTTGTATTCATCGTGCTCGAAATTATACCATTGGCTGTAAGGTTCCTTTAATAGCTGGTCTTTTGATTGGTGTCCTAAAAGCATTTTGCCGTCGTTTGTGGTTTCTACTTCGCGGTTAATCACCACTTTTTGCGAATCGCAGGACTGGAACGTCAGAATGCAAGTAGCGGCTGTTAATATAACTTTGGTAAATTTTTTCATATAAAATTCTGTCTTTTTAATTTTCTAATACCGACTGTAAATCCGCCGGCGAATAATATTTATTTTTTAAAACTTTGTGATCCGTGCTGCGGTGAACGTTAATTTTTTCACCGGAATTTTGTGCGTACGCAGTTTCACCTTTTTCTTTATAAAACTCGATGGTTTCCTGAGCTTCACTTTCGGTGTTGCAGGCTTTCGACATATTCGAACGGTGAACTTCATTGAAAAGCGGAACAAATTTCTCGCCCAAACCGAATTCCAAAACCGCGCCGCTTAATACATACTGCAAATCACACAACGCATCTGCAATTTCTACCAAATTATTATCCGCAATTGCTTCTTTCAATTCATTCAGTTCTTCCTGTAAAAGTGAAATTCTTAATTCACATCTTTCTGCGCTCGGGATTTGCGGAGTTTCTAAAATTGGTGCGTTAAAAGTGCGGTGAAATTCTGCGACCTGGTTCAGGGAATCTATTTTTTCCATTCAATAATTTTAAACAAATATAAACATTCACGCTTCGTCTGGCGAAAAATTTTAAATTAGATGTTAGAAGGTAGATGTTGGAAGTTAGAAGTTAGATGAAGCGCGTAGCTTATTTGTACTTTTGAAATTTGTCTCCAAATTTTTTGCGCCTTTTGTGGTTAAAATTTTTACGCTCGGATCGCAAAGATTTTTGACAAACAAATTTCTTATCGTGCGCAAAGGCGCTTCGCTTACCAAAGTATAATTTTAGATTATAGATTGTAGATTTAGCGAGCAGCTTATTTGAACTTTTGAAATTTGTCTGAAAATTTTTTGTGCCTTTGTGGTTAAAATTTTTACGCCGGGATCGCAAAGATTTTTGACAAACAAATTTCTTATCGTGCGCAAAGGCGCTTCGCTTAGCGAAGTGTTATTATCGATTATAAATTTTAGATATAGCGCGCAGCTTATTTGAACTTTTATCTCCGATTTTTTGCGCCTTTTGTGGTTAAAATTTCTTCAATCGACAAATGATAAACTTTTGACGCAACTCAGTTGCACTTTTTGCGAGCATTTGATGTTAAACAAAAAAACACCGATAAATCGATGTTTTTTTTTATTTTACAATTTTCCTTATTTCGAAATCTCACGACCAATTACCAGCCTTTGAATTTCGGAAGTTCCTTCGCCGATGGTGCAAAGCTTGGAATCTCGGTAATATTTTTCTGCCGGAAAATCTTTGGTATAACCGTAGCCACCGAAAATCTGCACCGCGTTGTTTGCAATTCTTACACAAGCTTCAGAAGCGTACAATTTCGCCATCGCACCTTCCTTCGTCATTGGTTGTTTGGCATTTTTCAGGTCGGAAGCGCGGCGAATCAATAGTTCGGCAGCATCGATTTCTGTTGCCATATCGGCAAGCATAAAATTAATTGCCTGAAACTGGTTAATCGCTTTCCCAAACTGATGTCTCTCCAAAGAATATTTTAAAGCTGCTTTGTAAGCACCTCTTGCAATTCCTAAACTTAGCGCCGCGATGGAAATTCTACCGCCGTCCAAAATTTTCATCGCCTGTTTGAAACCGGTACCCACTTCGCCCAAACGGTTTGCATCCGAAACGCGAACATTATCAAAAATTAATTCTGCCGTTTCCGACGCGCGCATTCCAAGTTTATTTTCCTTTTTTCCGGAAGTAAAACCTTCCATGCCTTTTTCCAAAACAAAAGCGGTGGAATTATTTTTTGCGCCTTTCTCGCCGGTTCTTGTCATCACCACCGCGATATCGCCGGAAATCGCATGGGTGATAAAGTTTTTTGCACCATTGATAATCCAGTCGTCGCCGTCTTTTACCGCTGTTGTGCTCATGCCGCCGGAATCCGAACCGGTATTGTGTTCGGTCAATCCCCAGGCGCCGATTACTTTTCCTGAAGCCAGCTGTGGCAACCATCGGTGTCTTTGCTCTTCATTTCCGAACTCGTAAATGTGGTTCGTACACAATGAATTGTGAGCCGCAACCGAAAGTCCGATTGAAGGATCAACCTGCGAAATTTCATCTAAAATGGTGACATATTCATGATAACCCAAACCAGATCCGCCATATTCTTCGGGCACCACGATTCCCATGAAGCCCATATCACCGAGCTGATGAAACAAATCTACCGGAAAAGTCTGGCTTTCATCCCAATCCATAATGTTCGGGCGGATGTTTTTTTCTGCAAAATCCCGTGCGGTTTCTGCAATCATATTAAGGTTGTGAGTAGTCTCGCTGTTCATAAAAGTTATTTGCTCCCAAAGATAAATAAAATGCACAAAGCAGTAAAACTTTTCGAAAGCGATAAACGGCTTATTTTTTTTCGGCGTTAAATCAGCAGATTTTTCAGTTTTTAATCGAAGTAAAAATTATTTTAGATACAGCTTCATCTTTTGCTCGGCTTCAGGTTTTATTTTCATCGTTTTAAAAATCTTCTTTTCGTTGTTGGAAGAAATGCGGTAGTAAATGATCTTATCCGCATAATATTTAAAGTACGGATGGTTTTTGAGCCACTCTTCCGGCGCTTCAAGAAGTGAATACCGCTCCACATTGTCGGTGTTTAACGGTGCGATTTCCACCAGTTTTTGAGCTAAATATTTATCGATATTATAAGTTTCCAAAATCTGATTTTTTGCCATAAAACCGCCTAATTTTTTCCTGAAACCTAGAAACCTTGCCGCGCTCCTTTCATCAAAACCAAATTCCAGCAGCTGTTTGAAGGTAATTTCGTTTAAATCTGTTTTGCTAAAATCAGTCGGATCTGCGGCGAATTTTTGTGAATTGCTTTCGCCGCGGTTTGCAGAATTTGCGGCGTTATTTGCGGTAAATTTTCTTTCTTTAATATTTTCCGGATTTAAAACGATAAATGGTTTTAAGGCTTCGAATTTTTCCGGTGAAATCACAAAGCAGCGCGAAATTTCTTCCAGATTTTTAAAACTTCCGCGTAGGTTTCTGTCGCGGTAATTTAAAATAACCTGAGCTTGTTTTTCTGAAAAACCAAGATTTTTCCAGCCTTCCAAATCGGTGATATTTGGATCAAATGGTTCGTAGGTAATTTCTTTTTTTGCAGCTTTAAAGTTTCCAGCGTAGAAATTTTTCTGCGGCGTAACTTCAGCGGAAGTTTTTTCCGGTAAAAGCAGAAATGGTGCGAGCTTTTGAAAATTTTCGACGCTGATGACAAAGCATTCACCGAACTTTTCTTTACTCTGAAAACTTCCACCCAGATAATTTTTATATTTTAAAATGGAATTCGCCTGCTTTTCGGAAAATCCCAGTGCCATAAAATCTTCAGCAGAGTAGTGGTTCGGATTAAATTTTCCCGGTATTTTGAGCGTTTTTTTATTAGAAAACGAATTTCCAGAGTAAGTAAAATGTCGACGGTTGCTATTGTAATGGCTGACAAAGCGCGCTGATTTTTGGTTTTCCGAAACTTTGTCTGGCAGCAAAATATAAGGTTCAAGCTCCGAAAATTTTTCTTCCGAGATCACATAGCATTTCTGAAGTTCTGCTTTAGACTGAAAATTTCCGCCTAAAACTGACTTATATTTTAAAATTGTTGCGACTTGCTTTTCCGAAAAACCCAGCTGCTGCCATTCGGCGGCGCTTAAATCATTTGGATTAAACTCGGAAATCGAAAATTTTGCGTCGCTTCGAATTTCAGAAAAAGTGTCAGGCGCATTTTCTGTAGCCTGCGTGCTGTTGAAATAAAATAAACCGGCGACGAGAAAAACGCCGGAAGTGGCGAAACCTAGAATATAATTTTTCGCGGAAGAAAGTTGAATTTGTAATCTCATGAGATATTTTCGGGTAAAAATATTATGTTAAATGAATTGCGCTGCTGCGAAATTCACTTAATTTTTACCGGTGAAAACACCCAATTATTCAGGTTTGTCTGCGAGAGAGTCTTTTAGTTTAATTAATTCTGCTTTTACAAAATTCAGCCTGTCAATCATCGACACCGTTTCCGAAATTTTAGAATTTGTTGCCAGCGCAACGCGCGCGCCGTCCAGCGTGTAACCTTTTTCCTTTACCAAATGATAAATAATCTGCAGATTTTTAATGTCTTCCGGTGTAAAATATCGGTTTCCTTTTTTGTTTTTTTTCGGTTTAATGATGGGAAATTCCTGCTCCCAATAACGAATCAGGGATGCATTGACATCAAAAGCCTTGGAAACTTCGCCAATAGAATAGTAGAGTTTATCGGGTAAATTGAGTTTCATTTTTTAGGAGGTAACTGAGCAAATTTACATAAAATAACGCGGAAAAAATGTGTTGAAAGTCGGCAATTAATAGGCGATTTCAATTTTCAGTTTTTTGTTTTTCAGCCTTTGATTTTCCAAAGTTTTTAAAAGAGCCACCATTTTTTGGCGGTTCACGGCAACGTAAGAAGTGGTGTCTTTTACTTCGATCAAGCCGATATCGTCCTTTTCCAAACCGCCTTTTTTAATCAGAAAACCAACAATATCCACTTTATTGACTTTGTCTTTTTTTCCAGCGCTGATGTAAAGCGTGAGAAATGGCGTACGCGCGGGCAATTTGTAGTCTTGCGTAAGTTTTTCTTCCGGTATGCTTTTTTTAATAAAAGGGAAATTTTCGTCTTCCGTCATGATTAAATACACAAAACCTTTTGCGTTCATACGCGCGGTTCGTCCGTTGCGGTGAATAAAAGCATCTTCTTTCGGTGGCAGTTGGTAATGTACAATCGATTCAACTTCGGGAATATCCAATCCGCGCGAGGCCAAATCGGTGGTGATTAAAATGCGCGAAGAATCATTTTTAAATTTCAGCAGCGCGCGTTCTCTTTCGTCCTGTTCCATGCCGCCGTGAAAAGTTTCGCGGGAAATTCCTTTCTCTTTTAATAAGGCAGAAATTCGGTCCACCGCATCACGGTGATTACAGAAAATTAAAGTTCTTTTATTGCCAATTTTACAGAGCAGGTGAAATAGTGTGTCCAGTTTTTCTTCCGACGTCGTCATCACTTTTCGAAGCTGAAAATCCGGTTTTGATTCCAGCACTTTCAGAAAATCTATTTTTTCAGCATCTTCAATTCCGGTAAATTTCGGAATTTCAGCCATCGCTGTGGCGGAAGTCAGGATTCTTTGAGAAAGATTCGGCATGGCTTCGACAATGTAACTCATGTCATCATGAAAACCGAATTCCAGTGCTTTATCAAATTCATCCAAAACCAAAGTTTCGATGGTTGTCGGATCGAAATTTTCATTTTTCAAATGATAGGCAATCCGTCCCGGTGTTCCAATTAAAACAGCAGGCGCTTCGATGAGATTATTAACTTCAATTTTTTTATCGTGACCGCCGTAGCAAACAGAAACTTTATATTCGCTGCCAATGCTTTTAAAAACCTGTTCAATTTGCAAGGCCAATTCGCGCGACGGCACCATTATTAATGCCTGAATTTCCGCATTGTTTTTATTCAGATTCCGCAAAACGGGTAGCAAAAACGCCAAAGTTTTTCCGGAGCCGGTGGGAGAGAGCAGGATGATATCTTTTCCTTTTTCTGCCGCTTTATAGGTAGTTTTCTGCATTTGATTCATATCCTGAATCTGCAGGTTTTCGTAGATTTTCTGTAAGTCCATGCTGCAAAGTTAAGCGAAAGGATTTCGAAATCTCAGCTTTTGTTTGACTTGGGTGTAAATTTTTGGCTGCAAATAAGGCAAATTAGTAATAATTGTCGTATTTTTGCACCACTTTTTGTGGAAGTATTTGGCGAAGTTAAAACATTAACAACTAACATCTTCTGTAATTTTCAATGCGCCACATTAAGCCATTGCTTGGAAGTACAGAATACAAATTTTTTATTATGTCAGAAACGACAGACAAAGCAGAGGTTCTTTTGAACCAAAACGTAGCACCGGAACAATTCGACTGGGATTCTTTTGAATCTGGACTTGATGCTGAATCAAGAAAAGAAAAAAGCGACCTGGAAGAGATTTACAACGGATCGCTGAACAATCTTCAAGACAACGACGTACTTATTGGAAAAGTGGTAAGACTTACCGATAAAGAAGCGATTGTTGACATCAACTTTAAGTCTGAAGGTGTTATTTCTTTAAATGAATTCCGTTACAACCAAGGCCTGGCAGTAGGTGATGAAGTTGAGGTAATGGTTGACAGAAGAGAAGATAAATCTGGTCAGTTACAGTTGTCTCACAAAAAAGCAAGAACGCTTAAAGCTTGGGATCGTGTAAATGAACTTCACGAAAGTGGAGAAATCGTAAACGGTTACGTAAAATCAAGAACCAAAGGTGGTATGATCGTAGATGTTTTAGGCATCGAAGCATTCTTGCCAGGTTCACAAATTGATGTAAAACCAATCAAAGATTACGATCAGTTCGTAGGTAAAACAATGGAATTCAAAGTGGTGAAAATCAACCCTGAATTTAAAAACGTTGTTGTATCTCACAAAGCTTTGATCGAAGCAGACATCGAAGGTCAGAAAAAAGAGATCATCGCACAGTTAGAAAAAGGTCAGGTATTGGAAGGTACTGTTAAGAACATCACTTCTTACGGTGTATTCGTAGATCTTGGTGGTGTTGATGGATTAATTCATATTACCGATCTTTCTTGGAGCCGCGTAAATCATCCATCAGAAATCTTAGAAGATGGGCAGGTTGTAAAAGTGGTAATCCTTGATTTCGATGACGAAAAAACAAGAATCCAGTTAGGTATGAAACAGTTGGAAGCTCATCCTTGGGATGCACTTTCTGCTGACCTTAAAGTTGGTGACAGAGTTAAAGGAAAAGTAGTTGTACTTGCAGACTACGGTGCGTTTGTAGAAGTTGCGCCAGGTGTTGAAGGTTTAATTCACGTTTCTGAAATGTCTTGGTCAACTCACTTAAGAAGTGCAGGTGATTTTGTAAAAGTTGGAGACGAAGTGGAAGCTGAAGTTTTAACTTTAGACAGAGAAGATCGCAAGATTTCTTTAGGTATGAAGCAGTTAAGCCAGGATCCTTGGTCTAACATCGAAGCTAAATATCCGGTAGGTTCTGAGCACACAGGAATTGTAAGAAACTTTACAAACTTCGGTGTATTCGTAGAATTGGAAGAAGGAATTGATGGTTTGATCTATATTTCAGACCTTTCCTGGACTAAAAAAATCAAGCATCCATCAGAATTCTGTGCAGTGGGCGATAAATTGAAAGTTGTAGTTCTTGAGTTGGATACAGCAGCAAGAAGACTTTCTTTAGGTCACAAACAATTGCAGGAAAATCCTTGGGATAAATTTGAAACTAAATATGCTGAAGGAACTGTACACGCAGGAACAGCAACTGAAGTTTTCGACAAAGGAGCTCAGGTTCAGTTCGAAGATGCAGAAGTTGAAGCATTCTGCCCTTCAAGATTGTTAGAAAAAGAAGACGGTTCTAAAATCAAAAAAGGCGAAAGCGCAGATTTCAAAGTAATCGAGTTCAACAAAGAATTCAAAAGAGTAGTAGTATCTCACACCGGAATCTTCAGAGACGAAGAGAAGAAAAACGTGAGAGAAAACACTTCTAACAATTCTTCTAACAAATCCGCAGGATCTTCAAGCAACGAAGAAAAATCCACATTGGGTGATTTAGATGTATTGGCAGAATTGAAAAAGAAAATGGAAGGTAAATAAGCCTTTTCTCCATAAATTCTAAAGAGCGCCTCATTTATTTGAGGCGTTTTTTTTGCTTATAGTTCAGAAAAATTTGCCCCTCTAGCGGCAAATAATTTCACTTTAGCCAAAGCTGACATCGAAAAAAATTAGCCGTTATTTCACTACTTTTTTGACTTTACTAAAACCTTGCGAAAAAGCCAAAAACGCAAAAATTGGCGTTTTAGCAGCTAATTTTTTAACCACAAAAGCCACAAAAGTTTTCTTTTAATCGCCCTTGTGACCTCCGTGAAAGCCTCCGTGCTCTCTGTGGTTAAATGCTTTGTATTATCAGCGCACAAAAGCCAAAAAAATTTTCCACCTATTGCCAATTAAAACCCTTCTCCCTCGTGACCTCCGTGCAATCTCTGTGTCCTCCGTGGTTAAATGCTTTTATTTAAACCACAAAAGCCACAAACGTTTTCTTTCGATTGTAATTGAAACCGATTTCCCTCGTGACCTCGTGAAATCCCCGTGTTCTCTGTGGTTAAAGCGCACCAAAGCTAAAGCAAAACGCAAAAATCTGCCCATAAAGCACGAAAAAACCCATCAAAACAAATTGATGGGTTTTTCTAATATCGCAGCTGCGATTACTTTTTGTAAGCAGCGTCTTTAATTCTCGCTTTTTTACCTCTAAGGTTTTTAAAGTAGTAGATTCTTGCTCTTCTAACTTTACCTCTTCTGTCGATTTCAATTTTTTGCAAAGCGGGCAAATTCATTGGGAAAACTCTCTGTACACCTACATCACCACTCATTTTTCTGATGGTAAAAGTTTTGGTAGCACCCGTTCCTCTGATTTGTAGCACTACACCTTTGAAGAACTGAGTTCTTGTTTTAGCGCCCTCTTTAATCTCGTAGTACACGGTGATGGTATCACCGGCTTTGAATTTTGGGAATTCTTTTTTTGCAATGTACTTGTCTTGCACGTACTGTAATAAATCCATTTTTCTTGTAAAAAAATTTGTTTTGTCAAGCTAAGCAACGTTCACGCCCTTCGTCAGAGGTTGGTTAACAGGCTGCAAAAATACTACATTTATTTAATTCTGCAAACCTTTCATTTATAATATTTTGAATTTTCAGCCGCTTTTTTAGTCATACTTACATTGTACTATTATATTTAAACGATTTTTTGGTATACTTACCAATTTATAGTTTTAAGACATACTTTTGTTTTTAGCTTTAAAAATATTAACCGGAAAAATTATCAGTTTTTTTGTGGTAAAATCTATTTCGAATGAACACGGAAAATCAGTGGCCTTTTTACATCAGCATCGTTTTGGTGCTTTACGCGTTTGTCATTTTGTTTTTTGTGGTGCGCGGCGCTATGAAAGCGAAAACCATCAGCGATTACGCCGTCGGTAACATTGGTTTTCCCTCCTGGGTTGTCGAACTTTCTTTAGCAGCTTCAATGACGAGCGCCGCAACTTTTGTAATTAATCCCGGTTTTATTGCGCTGTATGGCGTTTCCGGAATCATTTCGATGGCGGTGGTGCTTCCACTCGCAGCATTTTCCTCGCACATATTTTTCACCAAAGGTTTTGCAAAATACGGCATGTCCGTGAAGGCCAACACGATGTCTCAATGGATCGGCACACGTTTTAGTAATAAATCTTAGCAGTTTTTCTTTGCTGTGGTTGCCATGCTTCTCATCACTTTTATCGTGCTGATCATCAATGTCGGATTAACGCAGGTGATTGCAAAGACTCTGGAAGCAGAACCTTTTTATGTGCTGCTCGGCATTACCGTTTTTGTTTTCGGCTACATGATGTTTGGCGGCGCAAATTCTATGGTTTACACCAATACCGTCCAGGCGCTCATTATGCTTATTGTCGCTCTAATGATGATTTTTCCGGTGTTGATCTTTTTGAAGGCGGCCTCAGCGGATTTGCAGCAAAGCTGAATTCCATCGGGAAGTACAAGTGGCATCGGCCTCGGCATCGCAGAAGCATTTGCGAAAAATGGGGATAACATCATCTTCAATGGTTTGGAAGAAAACGGGCAGGAAATTGCCGCTGAAGCAGCCAAAAAATATGGGGTGAAAACGGCTTTTAAGAATTCAAATTTAATGACACCCGAAGGCGTTCAGGAACTCGTTGATTTCGCTTTTGAGGAGCTTGGATCAGTGGAGGTTCTGGTGAACAATGCGGGCATTCAGTACGTTTCAAAAATTGAAGATTTCCCGCTTGAAAAATATCAGCAGATTATTGCATTGAATATGAATGCCGTATTTTATGCGTCGCGCGCGGTTTTCAAACACATAAAAGACCAATAGTTTGGTAGAATTAACATATCTCTTCTGTTCACGGTATCCGTGCCTCAGAATTTAAGTCAGCATATGTCACAGCAAAACACGGAGTTATTGGCCTTACGAAAGTTTTGGCGCTGGAAGGTGCAGAATTTAATGTAACCTGCAACGCAATTTGTCCCGGTTAGGTGAAAACACCGCTGGTGGAAAGTCAGATTAAAGATCAGGCAGAAAATCACGAGATGAGTGAAGATGAGGGGGTGCAAAAAGTGATGCTTAAAAAGCAGGCGGTAAAAAGTTTCATCCCCATTGAGAAATTAGGAGAAATTGCTGTATTTTTATCAGCAGAAAACGCCACAACAGTTTCGGGATCGGTTTTTACCCTGAACGGAGGCTGGAGTGCGCAGTAAAAATTGCAAATCATGATCGATAAAAGAGTAAAAAATGTGCAGGAAGCCATTGCCGGCATCAGCGATGGAATGACGGTAATTGTAGGCGGCTTTGGCCTCTGCGGAATTCCGGAAAATTCCATTAACGCTTTGGCGAACAGTAATGTTACAGATTTGACGTGCATTTCCAATAATGCCGGGGTTGATGATTTTGGTTTGGGTTTGCTTTTGCAAAAAAAACAAATCAAGAAAATGATCGCTTCCTACGTAGGTGAAAATGCAGAATTTGAGCGCCAAATGCTTTCCGGTGAACTAGAGGTGGAACTTACGCCACAGGGAACTTTAGCGGAAAAATGCCGCGCAGCACAACACGGGATTCCGGCTTTTTACACGCCCGCAGGTTACGGCACTGAAGTCGCGGAAGGCAAAGAAACAAAAGATTTCGACGGTAAAATGCATATTTTAGAACACGCTTTCAAAGCCGATTATTCAATTGTAAAAGCCTGGAAAGGCGATCACGCCGGAAATCTGATTTTTAAAGGAACTGCGCGCAACTTCAATGCACCAATGGCAGGCGCCGGCAAAATTACAATCGCTGAGGTGGAAGAATTGGTAGAACCGGGTGAACTCGATCCGAACGAAATTCACATTCCGGGAATTATGGTTCAGAGAATTTTCCAGGGCGAAAAATTCGAAAAAAGAATTGAGCAGCGCACCGTAAGAACAAGAGTTTAATTTTCTTCCGCGTTAAAAGCATAAAAAAAACATTTCCAGTGAGGAAATGTTTTTTTTATAATACTATTTCACGGAAATTTTTACTTTGCAATTTCCACCACCTTTCTTTCCCCAATCTGTTGTCTCCACATGGCGTAATACAAGCCTTTCAAATTTAACAAATATTCATGTGAGCCGGTTTCAATGACCTTCCCTCTTTCCAAAACATAAATGCGGTCAGCATGCATTATTGTGCTCAGGCGGTGCGCGATCAAAACTGTTATTTGTTCTTTCTCTTCCGAAATTTCCCGGATTGTCGAGGTGATTTCTTCTTCCGTAATACTGTCCAGCGCAGAAGTAGCTTCATCGAAAATCAACAAATATGGTTTTCGCAACAAAGCCCGCGCAATGGCAATCCGCTGCTTTTCTCCGCCGCTTAATTTTAAACCTCCTTCACCAATCACGGTATTAATACCGTTTTCAGCGCGTTGGATCAAACCTGTAGCGCTGGATTTTTTCAGTGCCATATTTAAATCTTCTTCCGTCGCATCCGGATTTACAAACAAGAGATTTTCTTTAATTGTGCCCGCAAAAAGCTGCGTATCCTGCGTTACAAAACCGATTTGGTTCCGAAGTTCATCGAAATCAAATTCATTTCCATTGATATTATTGTAATAAATCGCGCCTTCTTTCGGGCGGTACAGTCCGACCAACAGCTTCACCAAAGTACTTTTTCCGGCGCCGCTGGGTCCCACAAAAGCGATGGTTTCCCCATTTTTCACTTCAAAGGAAATATCATTCAGCGCTTTATAAGCCGCCGATTGATGCTGAAAAGACACTTTTTCAAACCTGAGTTTTTCAATGGCACCAATTTGTTTTGGACTTTGTGGTTTTTCTTCCGCAGGTTTTTTCATCAACGTATCGAAATTGTGTAGCGACGCTTGGGCTTCACGATATGAGATTATAATATTCCCAATTTCCTGCATGGGTCCGAAAATAAAAAATCCATAAAACATCAGCGATAAATATTGTCCTGGCGTCACGATATTTTTAAAAATCAAGTACAGCAGCGTAAATGTGATCATCTGCTGCAGAAAATTCACCATCGTGCCCTGAATAAAACTCAGCGAACGGATGCTTTTTACTTTTCGCAATTCGAGACCTAAAATCTTGTACGTATTGCTGTTCAGGCGTTTCACTTCCTGTTTTGTGAGACCCAAGCTTTTTACGATTTCAATATTCCGCAGACTCTCCGTGGTGCTTCCCGCCAAAGTATTGGTTTCCGCCACGATGGTTTTCTGGATATTTTTAATCCTTTTACTCAATAAATTGGTAATAAATGAAATGATGAAAATTCCCACCACATAAACCGGCATAATCGACCAGTGCAGCTGGATCGCGTAAATGGAAACGAAAATAATACTCACCAAAATCCCGAAAAATATATTGATGAAGTTGGTAATAAATTTCACCGAGTCTTCGCGGACTTTCGTTAAAATTGACAGAGTTTCTCCACTTCGCTGATCTTCAAATTCCTGAAAAGGCAACGCCATGGAATGCTGTAAACCATCCGTGAAAATATTAGCGCCAAATTTCTGCGTAATGACGTTCACCACATAATCCTGAAAGGCTTTCGCGATTCGACTCACCATCGCGGTTCCGATGAGCAAACCCAAAAAATAAAAAACGCCGTGGTAAACATCGGTGCCGTACAAATAGTCGTTCAGGCTGCGCGCAAGCAGCTTTTCTTTATCGAAAAAATTCGGGTGCGTTACGAGCTGATCGAGAATATTTCCTGTAATCGCCGGACCAAACAAAGAAAAAACCTGGTTAACTGTGGCAAGAAATAACGATAAAATGAGCAACCACTTGTGTGGTTTTAAATATTTTAAAAGTGTTTTCATCAAAAAATGTTAGGTTGCAAAATTAAAGCTAATTAATGATTTCTTTTGGTCATACCATAGTTTGTCACTATACCATTTGTACAACCAGTGAAAAAGCAATAAATTGCAGTTCAACTTACAAAACTATGCTCACAAAAGAACAGATTGCGCAAAGAATTTCCAAAGAAGTGAAAGACGGATATTACGTAAACCTCGGTATAGGCATTCCAACCTTGGTGGCAAACTTCGTGTCTCACGACCTTTCCGTAGAATTTCAAAGTGAAAATGGCGTGCTTGGCATGGGACCTTTTCCGTTTGAAGGCGAAGAAGATCCGGATTTGATTAATGCCGGAAAACAGACCATTACCACGCTTCCCGGAGCGTCGTTTTTCGATTCTGCTTTCAGTTTCGGGATGATCAGAAGTCAAAAAGTGGATTTGACCATTTTAGGTGCAATGGAAGTCGCAGAAAACGGAGACATTGCCAACTGGAAAATTCCGGGAAAAATGGTGAAAGGCATGGGCGGCGCGATGGATTTGGTGGCTTCGGCAGAAAATATTATCGTTGCCATGATGCACGTAAACAGAGCCGGTGAAAGTAAAATTCTGAAAAAATGTACTTTGCCGCTGACCGGCGTCGGCTGTGTGAAAAAAGTGGTGACGGAAATGGCGGTTTTAGAAGTCACACCAAACGGTTTTAAATTGCTTGAAAGAGCGCCCGGCGTTTCCGTAGAGGAAATCATCAAAGCTACAGAAGCTGATTTGATTATCGAAGGTGAAATCCCGGAAATGCAGTTTTAAAATCAAATCCTTGCAATAAAAAAAATCCTTCTCAATTTTGAAAAGGATTTTTTTGGCGTTAAATCAGGCTTTTTTAAGTTTTTTTAAAATTTTAAATTTTAAAAAATTTGCCGCTAAAGGCCGATATTTTTTATTTAATTATTGCAAAAGCTCTTTTAAAAACATCAAAGTGTGTTCCCAGGCTCTTTTTGCCATCACGGGATTATAATCTGCAGACGCCGGATTCGTAAAAGTGTGTTTGGAATTCGCGTAAGTGATGATTTGCCAATCCGCTTTTCCATCGCGTAGTTCCTGCACGAGTTGTGCATAATCTTCCGCGGAAACACTTTCGTCTTCAGCCGGATGTTCTACCAAAATTTTAGCCGTTATCGGCCCATTTTTTCTGGTTTTATCTTTCCCGATTCCACCGTGAATGGAGATCGCACCAACAACAGGTAAATTTCCGCGCGCGGCTTCCAAAGCACCACTACCACCAAAGCAATAACCGATTACCGCAATTTTTGCCGGGTCAGCGCCGCTTTTTTTCAATTCTTCCAGAGCGAGCGAAATTCTTTTTTGGTACGCTTCGTAGTTTTGCTTGTAAAAGCCGGCAGTTTTCGCTGCAGAAGCATTGTCTGTCGGGATATTTCCTTCACCGTAAATATCGGCGATAAAGGCGATGTAACCTTGTTTTTCCAGCTCGGCCGCAGCCATTTTTGCTTCGTCGTCAATCCCTTTCCAGGCGGGTAAAATCAAGACACCGGGAAGTTTCTTACCGGCGTTTGAAGTTACCAAACCGCTTAATTTTTGTGAGCCGTCTTTGTAGGCAACTTTCTTCAAATCCTGGCTGTTCATTTTTCCTGAAATCATAAATAATCCTGCTAATAAAAGTAATCGTATCATAGTGGTAAATTTTGTGGAGGATAAATTTACGCACAAAATTGGTAAGGTTGCTTTACAAAAATTTAAATATAGTTCATCGACAAAGCTGATAAGAAAAACTAAAAAAAAATGCCTGTTTAGCAGCCAAAATTTTGCGGTGAATTTTTCAGAACCAGAAATTCAAAAATTTAAAATAATTTATTTGTAATTTTAATTTCCTTTAAAACAAATTCATGGCAAAATATAAAATTCAAAAATCACCTTTCGTCGTTCCAACAACCGACGGAAAACTCATCGAAGAGATTTGGGGCAATTCCACCGGAAATTCCGGAATTTCCATCGCGCACATGGTGGCGCCGCCGAATTGGAGCGAACCTTTTCAAACTCCTGAATTCGATGAATTTACTTATATCATCAAAGGTAAAAAACAATTTGAAATCGATGACGAAACCGTGGTTTTAGATAGCGGACAAAGCATATTAATTGAAAAAGGCGCGCGTGTGCGTTACAGCAATCCCTTTGAAAATCCGTGCGATTATATCGCGATTTGTCTGCCGGCTTTTTCGATGGACTTGGTGAACCGGGAAGAATAACTTTTAATATTACTGGTTAATTATTAATTGTTAGTTGCTTGTAATGCTGAATGTCCTTTTAAGCTGTTTTTCTTGAAAAATACAATATATACAATGGTGAAAATAAGTAAAATATGGAGATAGAAAGCATTTAAAACCAAGTCGGAATAATGGATTTTGAATTTGCTTAAAGAAATCAATATTAAAATTTGCGCGCCGTACGGAATTAAACCCTGGATATAGCAGGAAAAAATGTCCAGCACCGACGCTGAAGCTTTCGGTGAAAGTTCGTATTTATCGGTAATTTCTTTGGCAATTTTTCCCGAAATCAAAATCGAAATCGTGTTGTTGGCGACACAAAGATTTGCGGCGCACACCAAACCGCCGATGCCGAGCAGCGCGGTTTTCTTCGAAGAAATAATCTTGCTGATTTTATTCAGAAGGAAATTAATTCCGCCGTAATGTTCCACCAAAGCCGCCAGACCGCCCGTAAGCAGCGAAAGATAGAAGATTTCGGTCATGCTGGTGAAACCTTCATAAGCGAGTTTTGAAAAACCCATCACATCGAAGCTTCCTAAAAAAATGCCCATAATACCGGCGAAAATTGTCCCCGCGAACAAAGTGACGAAAACGTTGACGCCAACCACTGCCAGAACGATTACAAATAAATAAGGTACAATCAGCAAGACATTGATTTCGCCGCTTGGTTGAAAAGACGTCGCTTGAGTTTCGGAATTTAAACCGATGACGAGTAAAATTATTAAGCTCAAAACCGCTGCAGGAATTGCTATTTTAAAATTTTCGCGGAATTTATCTTTCATTTCACAGCCCAGACTTTGCGTCGCGGCAATCGTCGTATCGGAAATAATGGAAAGGTTATCGCCAAACATCGAGCCTGCCAGCAGCGCCGCGCCGATTAAACCTAAAGGTGAATTGCTTTTTTCCGCCAGATCAATCACAATAGGCGCCAGCGTGACGATTGAGCCAACCGAAGTTCCCGAAGCAAAAGATAGAAAACATGCGACAAGAAAAACACCGGCCGGAAAATATTGCGGTGAGAGGTAGGTAAGGCCAAGATTTACGATGGCATCAACACTTCCCGAAGCTTTTGAAACGGTTGCAAAAGCGCCCGCCAAAAGGTAAATAATGCACATGGTGAGGATTTTCCCATCGCCACAACCTTTTAGAAAAATATCGGTTTTATCGTGAATTTTTCCTTTAAAAATGATAAACGCCGCCGCAATGCCCACCATCGCTGCAATAGGCGAGGGGAAAGCGTAAAAATCGTTATTATATATTCCGAAACCGAGGAAACAGGCCACAAAAACGAGCAGTGGCAAAATAGAAATAAAAGAAGCGTTTTTCATTAAAAATTAAAAAGTTGCAGGTGAAAATTGGTAGTGATTATCGGCAAATTTCGCAAAAATATGTTGAATGCCGTTGCTTAAAATAATTTCTTCTGCCCCGATGATGGAGTTGTAGCGCGCAGTTTGCTCGAAGGTTTTTTCGGTTAACTTAATGTGCGGTGCTTTGCATTCCACCAAAATTTTGGCAACCGTCTTTTCCGTGACAAGCAAATCAATTCTTTTCGTAGTTCCGTTTAAAACCAGCTTTTTTTCCAGGATTAATGAGGACAAATTCCGGCCTTTAACAAAGTGAAAATAATGCAGCCAATGTTGTCGTACCCATTCTTCCGGCGTGAGCAGAAGCCAGGATTTGCGCGCCAAATCATAAATAAAAAACTTATCTTTGTCTCTCTTGATTTCAAAGTCAAAGGTGTTTTCAAAACTCAGTTTCGGCAGGTCCATTTATGAAAGAATTAGATTTAATCCTCAAAAATATCAAAAATAAAGAGCTTTTGCCGATTTATTTTTTACATGGCGAAGAACCGTTTTTCATAGATGTTGCCCTGAAAGCTTTCGAAAGTGAAGTGCTTTCCGAAGACGAAAAAGCTTTTAACCAAACCGTTGTCTACGGCAAAGACACTACTTTCAGTGAGGTGCTTTCCCTGGCGCGCCAGTTCCCGATGATGGGCGACAAACAGGTGATTATTTTAAAGGAAGCACAGGATATAAAACTCACCGAAAACGAAGCCGCCGCTTTAAAATTATACAGCGAAAATCCCGTAGAATCAACACTTTTGGTGATTGGTTACAAATACAAAAAAGTAGATTCGCGCAAAGCTTTTACGAAAGTGCTGAGCAAGAAAAAAATGCTGTTTTTAAGCGAAAAAATTAAAGATTACCATATCCCGAACTGGATTGAAACGGAGTTGCGCTCTTTAAATCTGAAGTCAAAACCCAATATCCCGACTTTGCTGTCGCAATATTTGGGTACCGATCTTTCGCGGATTTCCAACGAACTTCAGAAGCTGAAAATGATTTTGAAAAATGGTGAAATTCTGGACGAAAAAACCATCGAAACGCACATCGGCATCAGCAAGGATTTTAATATTTTCGAGCTCATCAAATCTTTAGGCAAAAAAGATGCGGTACAATCGTATAAAATCGCGCATTTTCTGGGGAAATCGGCGAAACAAAATCCCTTTCCTATGATGATGGGAAATCTGTATAATTTCTTTTCCAACCTCATTATTTTTCACACGATGAAAGGCGAAACGCCGCAAAATCAAGCCGCTGCGATGGGAATAAATCCGTATTTCATCAAGGATTTTGGCGAAGCTGCACGGTTTTACAACCTGAAAAGCGCCACACGCATTATTTCGGTTTTGCGCGAAATGGATTTGAAAAGCAAAGGCTTGGGCGCTGTAAACATGACGGAAGGTGAGTTGCTGAAAGAGCTTGTTTACAAAGTTCTGCACGTCGATCAATACAAGGTGAAAACGTAAAATCCCGAGGTTTTGGGCGATATTTTGACATTGTCGAATGGCGATTTTTTATTTTTTTATGGCGCCATTTCCGTCCTCCATTCCCGCTTTTTTGCTCCGCTGCGCTCCGCAAAAAGAGCTCCATTCAGGCCGGGTCGCGGATTGGTGTTTTCTGAAAAATATCGGCATAAAACGGCATTTTTTTTAATTTTACCGAAATCCCGATTATCAGTCATTGAAAAAATTCATCGGTAAAAAATTCGCTAACCGAAAATAAATCACGATTTTTGAAACTTTAAAAATTCGACCTCAACCTTAACTTTTATTAATGGAAGAAAATATTTTAGATTGCGTAATTGTAGGTTCCGGCCCTTCCGGTTTTACCGCGGCAATTTACGCGGCCCGCGCAGATTTAAAACCTCAATTATATACCGGTCTGGAACCCGGCGGCCAACTTACTACAACCACCGAAGTGGATAATTTCCCTGGTTATCCAGATGGAGTTACCGGCCCGCAAATGATGATGGATCTGCAAAAACAAGCCGAAAGATTCGATACCAAGGTTATTTACGAAATGATCACCAAAGCTGAATTTTCCACGGAAGTTGGCGGCGTGCACAAACTTTGGGCAGGAAACAAGGAGATTTTAGCGCGCACTGTAATTATCTCGACCGGCGCAACGGCAAAATATTTGGGTTTAGATGACGAGAAAAAATATTCCGGCGGCGGAGTTTCTGCCTGTGCAACCTGCGACGGATTTTTCTACAAAGGTAAAGATGTCATCGTAGTTGGTGCCGGAGATACCGCAGCGGAAGAAGCGACTTACCTCGCAAAATTGACCAATAAAGTAACGCTGTTGGTTCGTAAAGACCATTTCCGCGCTTCAAAAGCGATGATTCACCGGGTGAGCAACACCCCAAATATCGAAGTTAAATTCAACCACGAACTCATCGGAATTCAGGGTGAAAATAATCTGGTAGAAAGGGGAGTGGTGATCAACAATCTTACCCAGGAAAAATCGACGATCGATGTACATGGGATTTTTATCGCGATCGGTCACAAGCCCAACACAGAAATTTTCGCCGGGCAAATTAACCTCGACGAAAATGGTTACATCAATACCATTCCAGGCACTACTTTAACCAATCTTCCGGGCGTTTTTGCGGCGGGCGATGTGCAGGACAGTCATTACCGTCAGGCGATTACGGCGGCCGGAAGCGGCTGTATGGCGGCGATGGACGCTGAAAAATATTTAGCCGGTCTGCAATAATTCCGGAATAATGAGAAACATTTTTTACATCTTCATTGGTGGCGGATTAGGAAGCGTTTTGCGCTTCCTAATTTCGAATTACACCCAAAAAATGTGGAATGTAAACTCTTTCCCGATGGGAACTTTTTTGGTGAATATCGTGGGTTGTTTCCTAATCGGAATTTTGAGCTCCTACTTTTTAAAAGTTGATAATTATTTAAAGTTTCTTTTAATCACGGGTTTTTGCGGCGGATTTACCACATTTTCAACATTTTCCGCGGAAAATTATTCTTTATGGCAAAGCGGAAATTTTGCGGTCATGATGCTGTACATTTTGCTGAGCGTAGGGGTGGGTTTGGCGGCGGTCTATCTGGGGTTTCAAGTGGCTAAAAATTAACTTTTCCTTTTGATAGTGTGGTATTTAGCACTTTTTTGAATAAAAAATTTGGTCACAAGGGAAAAGCTAATTATATTTGCACCACAGAAAATGAGAAATCATTTTTCTGGAGGAATGGCAGAGTGGTCGATTGCGGCAGTCTTGAAAACTGTTGACTGTAACAGGTCCTGGGGTTCGAATCCCTATTCCTCCGCTGGTTGAGAAACTAGAATACATCAAAAGCCTTTAAATACTAGTGTTTAAAGGCTTTTTTGTATTTAAGGAGGTATCAAATAATACCAAATTAATACAAATCAAAAGGGAGTACCGAGGTGAGTACTTGCAAAATGAGACGAGGTACTCACCGAATTTAGCGTCAAACAGCCTATTCATCGCCTCTTCACTCATTGAACATCTTGCAGGTTTAAAGGTCCAGGTATAAATTTAGTATCCTTTAATCTCTTATTATGCAAACTTACAGTTTATTGTTTTATGCAAAAAAAACAAAAAGTGACCCGGAATTTTGAGCTGTTTATCTGAGAATTACCATTGACGGAAACCGAAAGGAACTTTCAACCGGCAGAAGAAATTAAAACCAGTGATTGGAACTGCAAGACAGGAAAGCATGCGGGCCGCTCTTCTTTTGCAAATTCATTTAATTCATTTCTGGAAAATATGCGGACAAAAATGTTTGAATCGTACAGCTATCTTTTAAACAACAGAAAAAAACATTACGTGCGAAACGCTGATGAACAGGTTTTGACATTGCGAGATTTAAAATTTGCTAGAAAATGATATTTCTAGCTTCTATTAACTTGTTTATTGTTTCCATTATTTGTTCCCGATAAGTTGGCTCCATGATTGTTCTCCTCTAAAAATGCAAGTTTTAAAGATTACTATTCACTAATTTCATAATCAACTTTTTGTTTAATCAAGTTGTAAAAAAGTTTCAAAAGCCTTTTCATTTTTCAAGTTTTCGAAGATATTCTAAATAAGTTTTTGGTTTTTCGAGTTTGTATTTATGAGGTTCTTCGTTGTTTAAAAATCGAAAAACTCGGCTGTCCCAAATTGCATATTGTTTTGGATGGATAAAATGTAGTAGTTTTGAAGTTCCAACAAGTGAATTGTTGAAAGCACGTTTCAAGGTTCCAAGTTGTTCTTCGTTTATTCTTTGTCCGTTTCTTACTTCCTTTAAAATTATAATTATTTTTTCAGGATTTTCGGTTTTGATTGATTTTAAAATTGTCGGCATCCAAGAATAGTAAAGCTTATTCCGATGATTAAATTCTCTAAATTTATAGTTTCGAGATTTTCGAAATAATTCAAAAAGTGAGGTTAGGATAAAAGATAATTTTCTTTAGTTGAGTTGAAATTATTAGCAATTTTAGTCAGTTGTTCAATAATTTCTTGGTTTGTTTTTTCGGTCATTTTTATCTGTGCAGATTTTTTAGAAAGGATATCGGGCTAACGTTTTGCGGGTTTGCGATGTGGTGGATTTAGCACAAAAGTTTAATAGAGCCTTGCACGTATGTTTGATAGAAGCACTTCAGCCACTATATTGCCAAACCGATGTTACCGGTAGTGCGTCGGTCAGTCGTGTGAAATTTTATTTGTAATTTTTTAGTAGTTCTTTGTAGGTCCATTCGTTGCCTTTTGCAAAAAATTCATAGGCTTTGTCCCATCGGTTCCTTTTCCCCAACCTATCATAGATGAAACTATTTTAGTGTGCTTCTCGTCAACCTTTATAAATTGAATAACTTCTTGAAGATTTTCATCACTCTCTCTTACACTTTTTACAAAGTTATCGTTGAGGATAACTTTCAATACAAGTATTTCTTTGTCAATAAAGCTTGTAATAGGTAATTTAATTGAACTGCTGTCTGACAGTCTTTTGGATTTGTCATAGTTTGTGATAATATAGCCACCTGCTTTTAGTTCTATATGGGCTAACGGCGCAATCCACTTTCTTAATTTTTTTTGCCGCGAAAAGCATCTTTTTTTCCAAAATTTTGTTTGTCAAACTTCTCTGGAATTTTAGAAAATTTTGCCATTTTAACAGCATATTTTTTCACTTTAACTTTCAGGAACTTTGTGCAAATTCCGCGAAATTTTCGATGCGGATTTTTGCGAGCTTTAGTCGTCCAAAGGTTTTTTTTTGTTTTAAAATCTTCGTGAAAGAAAATTCCGCCCGAAATTGGCATTTTTTTCCAATTTAAAATTCCCGAAGTTTGATTCCGCGCCAGAATTTTTTGCATAGCGCACAACGGTTGGGTATTTCTGTTGGCGGGGCTTATTATAACTGTTTTTTGTAAATATAACAAAATAACCAATTAGCGAAAATCCTCATGATGTAAACTTCAACCCGCTAATAGAAATACCGTGTTGTGTGAAGTGCTTTATTTTTTGATCTGAGAAATGATTTTGTCCAAATTTAATAGCAATCTGGTTTTATAATCCTTTAAAAATTGATTTTTAAACCGATTTGTTTTTACAAGTTTTTTAGTTTCCATGTCAAATACGATTTCGTCAAATTTTATTGGATTCAAGTCATAAAATAAGTTCTCATTTCTCTTTAGTACAGGATATTGCAGCTTATCGTCCTTTTTCGAATAATATAAAAAAATTATATTGTTATAGTAAAAAACAGATTTTTTAGGGTTTTCAAAGGATACAATTCCATAATCTAACTCAGGATATAGGTCGTTGGCTAATAAATTGTTTTTGTTGTCCTTATTTCCAAAAGACTTTATAATTATTATTGAGTCATAATTTTCTTTTTCACACAAACCATACAGATAGTTCTCTATTTCGCGATTACCATATTTCGCAGAAAATTTGTCGATAAGTGGCCAATCAATATTTGAAATTTCTGCTACATCGATATTTTTTTGTGCTAACAGTGAATCAATAAATGGTTTGATATTATATTCTAAATCTTCAACTTTATCAATAGTCATATTAAACATACCTTTTAAATGAGCATGTTTAAAATTAGAATTATAGGATTCTGCAATTCCAATTTTTTGGGAAAAAAGTAAAATCGTTTGAGAGAAAAAAAATAAAATAAGACATTTCTTTATTTTCATAATATTTTTTTAGCATTGCACACAACGTTTTTGTATTTCTGCGGGCGGGCAACAAACACAAAATTTTATAATGGAAATATACTAAAAATATAACACAAATCTCAATTGAAAACTTCAAACCCGCTCGTAGAAATACGCTGTTGTGCGATGTGCAATTTTTAATTCCATTTTGCTTTTAAAACTTTTGCAGAATCTTAATTTTTTTTGCCGCTAAAAGCATCTTTTTTCCAAAATTTTGTTTGTCAAACTTCTCTGGAATTTTAGAAAATTTTGCCATTTAAACGGTATATTTTTTCACTTTAACTTTCAGGAACTTTGTGCAAGTTCCGCGAAATTTTCGATGCGGATTTTTGCGAGCTTTAGTCGTCCAAACGTTTTTTTTGTTTTAAAATCTTCGTGAAAGAAAATTCCGCCCGAAATTGGCATTTTTTTCAAATTTAAAATTCCCGAAGTTTGATTCCGCGCTGCACATTTTGCATAGCGCACAACGTTTCTCGCATTTGCGCAGGAGCGGAAATAGGAGCAGAGTTCTCTCCGCTAAGATAGAACTTTCTTGGTTTGAAAAATGTTTCAACTTACTAAAAACCAGCTCTTGCGTAAATGCGGTGTTGTGCGTTCGTGCTTATTTTTCCCAACAACTTATACACAAGGTTATTTCATTTTCTCCAAGTCTTTTCATTTCCTTTGGATTAAATTCCATATTACATTGTTGATCATATTCGTACAAGAACCAAAAAGTAATATCGTTTTTAGTAATTTGAATCTTTTCAAGGTCATCGAATTTTGGCTCGAGTATATTGAGAAAGTTATTTATAAAGTCATATGAAACATCTTCATCATTGACTTCTACTTCATACGACCAAACTGAATAGGCAAAATCCTCTTTTCGATCGACTTCTCTAGGTGAAAGTTGGAGCAAATTACTAATTGCATTATATTTCGAAATACTATTTTCAGTTTGAATATCTAATCGATAGTAATTCATGTTGTTTCTAGTTTAAGATGATTTTTCTGGCATGACGCACAACGTTTTTGTATTTCTGCGGGCGGGCAACAAACACAAAATTTTATAATGGAAATATACTAAAAATATAACACAAATCTCAATTGAAAACTTCAAACCCGCTCGTAGAAATACGCTGTTGTGCGATGTGCAATTTTTAATTCCATTTTGCTTTTAAAACTTTTTCAGAATCTTAATTTTTTTGCCGCGAAAAGCATCTTTTTTTCCAAAATTTTGTTTGTCAAACTTCTCTGGAATTTTAGAAAATTTTGCCATTTTAGCGGCATATTTTTTCATTTTAAATTCCAGGAACTTTGTGCAAATTCCGCGAAATTTTCGATCCGGATTTTTGCGCGTTTTTGTGGTCCAAACTTTTTTTTGTTTTAAAATCTTCGTGAAAGAAAATTCCGCCCGAAATTGGCATTTTTTTCCAATTTAAAATTCCCGAAATTTAATTTCGCGCTGCACATTTTGCATAGCGCACAACGGAAAAAGTATTGGCGAAGAACGGGCTACTTTGTAAACATTTTCAAAGAAAACCGACCTTGAGCAAAAATTTTTTCCTTTTGCTAATATACAAAAAAAGTAAAAGGAAAAATTTTTTGCGGATACTGCTAAATGAGTTCTCAAAGACAGTATTCACCCCGTTTTTCGCCAATACACTGTTATGTGCAGGTCATTTTACAATTCTGCACGGTTTTCACGTCTCCAAAATTTTTCACAATTTGATCCGTAATTTGAATTGTCAATACCTTTTCTTAATCGTTTGCAAAAATATTTAGTTGACGAATAGTATGAATTGTTTTCATCAAAAAATCTACATGCGAAACAATTTTTATATTCTTTATTCGAAAAAGAGTAATTTATTACAAAATCTTCAAAGTCAAATTTTCGATTTTCAAGCTCTCTAATCTTATAAAACATGACAGTTTCATTATTAACTTCATTGATGATATTTCGCATTTGCTCTAAGACTATAACTGTTTTATTATTTTTGTGAATTAAATAACAATCAAATAATTCTTTACAGTCCACAGCGTTTATAAAGTTTTCACTTAAATGTTTTATTTTGAAATTATAAAATTTGTTTCGTAAATCCTTTATTGATATGTGTTTTTCGCCTATAAAATTTAGATCTGAATCATTTTGTAGATCAATTTCGATGATTCTATTGCCACTTTTTATTTTTTCTTCCTCGCATTTATGTGTAACAGCAAATTCCACAAATAAAACATCATTAGTTTTACTTGATTTAAGGAGAATATCTGCTACGAATCCATTGAAAGATTTTTCTAAAAATATGTTATCAAATGTCTTGGTAAGATCATATGATTTTATTTCAGAATCTAATTTACATGAGATGCCAAAACTCTTAAAACACGAATTACAGGTTTTATCTATAGTGTAATCAATATAAAAAGGCTTTTTTTCAGAAAGACATCTTTTAAACTCATTATAAAATTTCATTTTGCCAAGTTTATGCAAATAACTTTCATAACTGCAATTCGTTTCATGTTTGTGCGAAAAATGATGGCTTCTAATTTTCCCTTTTTTAGGGATTAGAATACTTCCACAATTAAGACAAGTATACTGCGAATTTTTTGTGTGTTGAATTTCGCTAATATGTATTATTTCAGTTTGTGAATTATAAGCGTATTCGTTTTTCACGTATCTTCTTTATATGACGACTTTTTCTATTGGCTTGCACATAACGAAAAAGTATTTGCGAAGAACGGGCAACTACAAACCAAAAGTGGCACGGAAAACCGCCTGGAGCAAAATGCTTTTTCAGATTTCTAAATTACTAAAAATTGAAATATGAAAAGCATTTTTGCGGATATTAAAACCAAATTCTCAAAGGAAAAATTCAACCCCGTTTTTTGCAAATACACTGTTATCTGTAGTGCTTTCTTTTTTTCAATAATGTTATTTCACTTCCAATATAATTTTCGCTTTCCTTATCATAAATGTACTTTTGTGACAATCTTAAATACGGTATTTTTTCAAAATCAATATCGTTTAAAAATAAAGTGTCATTAGCAATTGCATATTTTCCATTCCAGTATTGAACAATATGGGGTGAATGTTCAGTAATTTGCAAAGTTTGATTTTTGTAAAGTATCAAATCTGCTTTCGAATTTAACTGATACTCGGATAGTATTTCCCTATTTCGTGCAGAATGATTTAAAATTATGTTGATTATTACTCCGATAAATCCAATTAAAAAAATGAATTTAATTATTTTGTAACTTTTGGTTCTCCTTTGAACTTTATATAAGAATAAAATATTAATTAAAATTAAAACAATACTAACGGGAATCAGCACAATATCATAAACTGTCTGCTTGTAATTACCAAAATGTTTTGTCAATTTTAGAAGAAAAAAAATTAAAAGCACCAATGAAAAGTATTTAAGAATACTGAAGGTAATTTTCATACGGTATTTTTTTGTAGCATTACAGATAACGTTTTGGCGCTTGGCGAAGAAGCGGATTTCGGAACACAAAACTGTCAACATACCACAAAAGTTGATGCGAGGCAGAATGTTCAATTAACCACTGAACCCGCTTTTTTGCAAAACCGTTGTTAGCGGTTCGCCTTTCTTTGTCGTTCAATGATTTGGTGGAAGTAGCTAAACGGTTTGTCATACTTTACATATTTTCTTTTTTCTTTCTCATCGTCTTCGTCAAGTTCTAATTCCGGGTCTTCAATTTTTTTTAGCAGTTTGTAATAATGTTTGCTCCGGTTCCTGTCAAGTTGTTTTATTTGTCTGATTGAATGTGGATTTACTGTTAATTCTCTAAAGCCGTTTTTCCAACACATATCGGTAGAAACTTCGTCAAAGTTGTCAAGTCCAATTCTACCAACTGACATACCAATTAGTCTGTTTATTGCAGATTCTGTTGCTGTCCCTTTTGGTTTTCGCATTCCTATTTTAACTGCGTTTTTGATTTCACGAGTTATTGTTTTTTGTTTGGATAATTCTTTGACTAAGGATTTTTTGCGAACACGAATGTTGCCCAAATAATCCATTTCATAACCAACAAAACCAATCCAAGGGAATGCATTTTCTTCAACTTTACCCCATTTGTAAGGTCCTTTTGATTTTCCGTTCCAAAACTCCGTTAAACTTATTTTATCGTTTTCAATTTTCTTTAGTTCATCTGAACTTTTGAATTTGTGAGGAAATAATTTAAGTTTTTCTAATTCATTCTCATAAGCGTTTTTTGCTCTATCACAAGTATCAAAATCTTTTGCAAGAATTATCATATCATCACAGAAACGTTGATAGAACACGTCAAATTTCTTTAATTCTATGTCAGCTTGATTTAGATAAATGTTTGCAATAAGTCCTGAAAGTGCACCTCCTTGAGGAACACCAATTCTTTCTTCTCTAATATCTGTATAGTGCGTTTTTAGACTTGAGTCGTCAATCCAACCGAAAAAGCCGTTAGGAATTTCGTATGAAGTCCAATATTCTAAGTCCTTTGATTTAGGAATATTAATGTTGAATGCAAAACTATCCAAATAACTTTTGAAAATCTTTATTGGTATTGCAAGATTTAGAGTTGGGTTATTTGTTTTCGTAGTATCAATCAAAGATTGGAACATTGCTAATGTGATTTTATGGTTTACGGTGTCATAAAATTTTTTCATATCACATTCCGCTACAAATAAATTGCTGGTTGCATTTTCGCTTCTAAATTCACCAATGCCAAGAATACAGTCGTGGTGTGAGATTATATTGCCTTGTGAGTTTCTTTTTGACCTGAAGGCAAAAGAACTATCTTGAAATTGCTCATCAAAAACTCTTGTCAAAAATTTATTTGTTAAGCTCAGAACAATTCTGTCTTTTAAGCTATAAATGCAAATAGGTCTGCACTCATTTGGTTTGTCGGCTTTTGCTTTTTCTTTAAGCTTCGGGAAAATAATTGCTCTCGATACTTCGTATTCATTTTCTTTAGAAATTGCAATAACTTCTTCAATGAATTTTTCCAAATTAAGAAACCAATTTGCTTTTATAGATTTTTTACTTTCTGCTTTTATTGTTTTTAAAAGGCTATAATAGTTTTTGTCATTTGAGGTTAAAAATTCATTTTCTCTGTTTGGTTTTCGCCTTGATTGTTCTCCCAATTTCAGCCACTTCTTCCGTGGTGGTAAAATTGACAATAAAAAATCCGTTAGTTCTTTTTGATTTACTTCAAAATCATTTTGCGGTTCAGAATTGAACTTGATGTGATAATTGTAGGCTGGATTTGAAGTAAGTAAATGCAATAAATGCTTCTTGGACTTGTTTTTTGCAAGTTTGACACGAACCTTGCAAATCATCTTCAAGATTTCATTTTTGCTAAAATAACTTTCAAATGTCCTCATAATTTAAAAAAAAGGAAGGGGGTTCCTGTAAAGCGATTTCTCGCATATTGACAAAGATACTGACATATATATGTCTGCACATTTTAAACTGTCGGCTAGTGCTTTGCCGTTATGACAGTGATACTTGCGAAGATTTAAACCTCCACCTTCGGAACCCCTTCCTTTATTTTTTGTTTTTGTTGTTTTGTTTTAAATCCTTTTTCATTTGCTAAATGTATGATACTTGCAAAATTTACATTACCGTTTTTGGTTTCGTAACAGTTGATTAAAAAATTTGTGCAATGAATTTCATTGTATTTAGCACCGTCCAATTTACTCAGTTTTGTAAAATATTTTAATCCTATATCGTAAGTGAAAGAGTTTGCTATTGCCATTGCAACTTTGCACCAGTTAGCATACCAATAAGTAATTGATAAATTTTTGTTTGCCAAATGGCGTATAATATCAGACATTAACTTCCTGTCGTATTGATTATTCCTTTCATAAGGATTGAATAAAGCGTCTTTGTCACTTGCAAATTTTATTTTTCTTGTTTTTCCGCTCGTTGTCTTTGGTAAAGCAACATTGATATCTTCGCTGCTAACTTGAAACTTTTTATAATTTCCTTTTGTTACAAGTTGTTTGTCGTATGAAAGAAAGCACAAGCGACTTATATCGCTTCCGCTTTTATCAAGTTCTAAATTGTAATTGTTCTGAAAATAATTTGATAATTTCTTAAATGCACTCTTATGCTTGGCGTCAAGGTCAATTTCGCTAGCAATGTCTATGAATTCCAACTGAACAAGTCCTTTGAATCCGTTGTTTGAAGGCGAACGCCAAAATGAAAAAACGAACTCATCTTCTAAAAATTTGTCATAGCATTTTGCAATCTGGTCTTCGTTAAGTTTGTCAATGTCAATTACAATAAGACTGTTGTAGCTTTTTACATTTTCTCTCGTTCGGTTTGTGTTGAATGTTGCACTAAATGTTACTGCTGGTAAACGCTTTTTATTGTCGTTGTAATAATCTGTGTTGCCGTTATTAAGGTTAGTTCTTAGGTCTGTTACTTGTTGTTTGTATTTGTCAGACCGTATATTTTCTAAAACGCTTTTTATTGTTGGTTCGATTGCAGAAACATTCGTCCAAGTATTTTCTTGGAAAGAAACTTTCAAATTTAATATGTCGTTTGTTTCTTGCATTGTCGTTGTCATAAGGTGACCGCTAACGGGCCGCGTATTGGCGATAGTGGCGGATAAGAAAGCTAAAACTCTCAATTTTGCACTAAGCTAAGCAACAGCCTTTTATTATTTTCTAAATTTATGAAAAAAGAAAATATAAAAGGCTGTTGCGATAAAAAAAGGAGAAACTTTCAATTTCTCCCTTAAACCGCCATTTCGCCAAAACGATGTTAGCTGATGTTTTTATCGAGTTAAATTAAATTCTTTAAAATCTTCTCCCAAAAATTCAAACTTCTTCTTAAATAAGGTTGAGAATTTCTTATTTGCCGTTGCAAAGAATATTTGTTTATTCTCCTTGACAATAAAATACCTTAAAAAATCTAAGAAGGAGAGGGCATTAAAATCATCAATAAAAGTAACGGGATCATCAAATATTATAATATTCGGTCCATTCTTCAGCTTTCGGTTAAGACTAATAAAAATAGATATTACTAATGCTGCTCTTTGTCCGGTACTTATTTGACTTACTGAATGCTTAACCTCATTTTTGTACAAAGCCAACCTCTTGTTTTCAAATTTTAAATCTGTAAATTCCTGTGGTGCGTGGATCGTCTTAAATATATCTTTTATTTCTTTCAAATTGTCATTAAAATAACCAGCTAAAACACTCTCACCATCGTTTGATTTTAGTTTTTGAAGTACGTCTACGGCTTTTTTCAGACGAGTATGTTTAGTTGTATTTTCTGAAATGAAAGATTTTGCATCTTCCAATTCTTTTGTAAGTCTTTGTAGTTCTTTTTGCCTATTCTCAGAGTCTCTGAGAGATTTGATATTTTCTTCTAAAATGTACAAATCTTTACGTAACTCTGTTACCGATTGATCATCTTGAAGGTCTAAATATGCTTTAATTTTAATAAAGCTACGTTCTAATGCTTTTACCTTTTCATCCTGAGATTTTATTCCATCTAATATTTCTGAAATATCGTTTGTGGTTTCCTTAAGCTGAAGCGACTTATTTAATTCCGAAATAAGTAAATCATTCTCTTTACTTAGTTTTTCGACAGTATCGACTATTTTTTTAATTTCATCTTCTAAGTGTAATAAAAGTTTATCTATATCAATTTTTTCAAAAGAAGTATCAGTATTCAAATATGCACCGATTTCTTCACTTAATGATTTGAACTCTGAAATAGAACCTCCAATAGCTGTTACTTGGGCTAAAGTTGTTTCTATTTTTGTTTTTCCCTGTAGTACCAATGCTTCTTCATTTAAAATGGAATTTAAACGGAAGGCAATCTCTTTTACAGATAATGTCTCATAACCCGACACTTCTTCCTGAGCTATAAATTTCAAGCTATTTAACGTTTTCAATTCGGAGGTTAAGTTTGCTTCCTTGGTTTTTAACTCCGATAGTTTTCTAGATTTTCCCTCCAATATGCTCTTGTCAATATTGTTTTTGAAATCTTCATCTAATTTTGATGACAATTCATTATGGGAAATTTGCTGTTCACATAGAGGACAGTTTTGGGAATGTTCGTTATGGGATAAGAAATCTTTACCCAATAGTTTGATTTTATTGAGTATATCTTCGACAGCGGAAAAATTTTCACTTAATATTCTTATTTCATTTTCTATCTCTTTTCTATCGGAACTAACCCTTTGAAAATCTTCGTTTTTGGAATTTTGCAAATCCTCAAATCCTTTATTTTCATTCAGAAAAGAATCAAGATTTAATATAGAAAACTCTTTTTTAATCTTTTCTAATTTTGATAATTTCAAATTATGCTTTTGAAGTTGCTCCTCGATATCTTCTTTGCTTCTAAGATCTTCAATCACAAAATATTTAAGTATTGATTTTATTTTATCACGTTTAACTTCTAAAGACTTATGCTGGCTAAGAAAATCTATTCGTTGGGTAATTCTTTCATTGTACTTATCCTTTAGAGAACTTACCGTATCTAATTGGTCATCAATCTGGCTTTTTAATTTATTAAGGGTGTTAAGGTCAAAAACAAGATTTTGATTGAGAATGTATTCGATTTCCGTTTTTATTTCATTGATATACAAATTTGAAATTGAATAGTTCTCTGCAGATAATGTGTTTTTATACTTCAGGGTTAGTATATTACCAGCTATATTTTTCTTAATATCTTCAAAATTACTATCCGATTTTAAATCATTAATTAATTGTGTGTGATTGTTTACTAATTCGCTATGCTCTTTTAATCCTCTTTCGACACTATTTAGCTCAGTTCTTAGCCTTCCTTCAAAACCTTGAATTCTATCTCTCAAAAATGTATATTCAGCTCCCAGAACAATTTGTTTTAATGATTCGTTAATCTGATCTTCGTGATTGGAAGATGCAAACTGGTAAGCAGCATCAGTATTAAAAAAATTAAACTGATTGAATGATTGATAACAATTGTTTCCTCTTACAAGATGATTACGATTATACCACTTAATATCTCTTGATTTGTATTTTCCACTATCGTTTGGAGTGTATACTTCTTCAATATCATTATTTAGAATAGCACTTATTGATCTTGTTTCCTCGTTATTATCACTATTTCTATTCGATCTACCAGTTAGAATGAGTTCAATTGCTTCGAGTAAACTTGTTTTTCCTGTTCCGTTTACTCCATTGATTAGATTTACTGAACCAAAATCAAAGTTTCTCTTTAAGGGAAAGGCTCTGTAATTATCTTTGAGGTTAATATTTGTTATTCTTTTTACTGTTGGAATACTTGATAAGTCTCTTGAAACTCCACTATCGACTTCCTTAATTGTTGAATTTTCAAGAAAGTTGGTAACAGCATCTACATAGGAAGCTTCACTATAAACCTCTTGTAAATCCACACTCTTGAGTTCATTTTTCCATTCAGCCACTATATCTGGTAAAGAATTTTGATTTGACTTTTCCAATTCAAAATAATCCAGAAACTCACTTTCTTGGAAGATTAACTTACGAGCATATTTATCGTTAGATAATATCTTTGACTTTAGTTCTTCATTAATAGTACTATTGATGAAGAGTAAATATATATTCCATTGAAGACTATCTTCATTTTTGTAGAATTCTTCGGCCAAATATTTATATTGAAGTTCTTCAAAATCCTCTTCACTTATCCTTTCACTGAAGTTTAAAAAATAGATTCCAGCTAACTTACCATTTATTTGATAGTTGCCCTTATACAAAGTTTCATTAATTGGCTCAAACTGAGTAAACAATTCTCTCGATTTATCTATAATTTGGGAAGTACTCATAATTTTTAAAGAATTGAACTGTTATCATTAGAGGGATTGGTAATACTGCCTGCACTTTCATCATGTTTAGAATGGATATCTGTTCCGTTTTTATAAAAAACAACTATTCTCCTTTTCCCTTCTGTACCTTCTTCAAATAGTTTTTGTAATTCATCAAAAGTATTTTTAACCTGACTAACCGAAACATTACCTAAATAACAAATTGTGGCTTTTCGTATTTCACCGTTATCATCTGTTAAATTATACTTGTATTTATAAGTAGAAGCGTCTTGAGAATACGAAAGAATAATATTATGATGAGAAAGGTCTTTTATACTTTCCGGATATTGAGATTTATCTGATAGAATTGCCTGATCTAGTTCTATTAAATTGGTGCAATTAAGACTTCTAATTGTTTCACTTGACACATAAGTGTCTTCCACGTATGTCATTCTACAATTACATTCATCTGCTTCTTTCAGATTAAAGCTGTTTAAATAAATAACATCACACCATTTGCTTTCAAGCTTACCAGTGACTTTGCCAGTTGAAATATTTATTAGCCTCTCCTTATCCACAATTGAATTATCCTCATTAAGTAGAAAATTATTAGCAATCCCTCTATCTATAAAAAACTGTAAATGCTTATCATTAGCAGCTTGAATTACATTAAAAGTTGTTGAGGCATTATCAAAACAATATATTTCAATAACCTCAGGACCTTCTCTTCGTCGTTGAGGAGCTTCTCCTTCATTAATATGTACTGGTGGATTTTCTATAAGGAATAATTCAGGGACACCATCAAAATAATAAACAAACTTATTCTTATTGATATATAAAAAATACAAACCTTTTTTATGGTTTCTAATAACACGATTATTTTCGTAGTTTAATTCATCTGTTTTGAAAAAGATCCCACTTCTTGCTGTATTACCTCTTGCCGAATACCAATTATTTCCATTAAAAAAAGTGTACACACCCCAATTAAGCGAAATGACTTCCTTTTTCTCAGCTTCTAAAATAAACTTTCTGAAATCTACAAAATTTTGATGTGAAGGATCTGGATTTATTTGAGGATGGAGTATTAGAAATGGCATATCATCCCATAAAATATTATTTTTAGTTTGTTGGGTTAAATCAGTTCTTACATTCATTGCTTCAGAACATATAAAAGATATCAATCTAACAGACGTGTTGCTATTCTTGATGATATAAATATTATTCCCTTCTATTAAATTGTTCCTTTCTACATCACCTGACCAAACGCCCATATGTCTTGTTTTAAACTGAATAAGAACTATCAACTTAGTTGCACCATTATGTACTCCTCTAAATATGTAGTATAGTGGGTCTAAATATTTTTTATTTGAATTTAAAACGTCATTTTCAAAATGAACTAAAACATTTTCTTGATTAGCATCATTTAACTGACCTAGTTGCTCTTTAGTAATTGATTCACCTCCTAAAACCCAAATTTTGTTCGGTAGTGGTTGAGTATCTTCATTAGCTACGATTTGATTAATAATACTTAATGGGCAAGAATACTCTGGAGACAATACGAGATCTGAATTATATTGACTTGCTTTTTCTAAAACTTTTAAAAACTTGGTATGCGCAATATTTTGATCAACATTTCCGATCCTATTGCCATCAGCAAAAAAATCACCTTTGTGTTGATACAATAACAAGTTATTACGTTGGGTATCTCGCTTTAATACATCAAGGGTGGTAGAAATATTTAATTCAGATATGTCTATGAAATTCATTTATGTTATTGTGCTTAAAAATATCAGCTAACGTTTTTGTATTTCTGCGGGCGGGCAACAAACACAAAATTTTATAATGGAAATGTACTAAAAATATAACACAAATCTCAATTGAAAACTTCAAACCCGCTCGTAGAAATACGCTGTTGTGCGATGTGCAATTTTTAATTCCATTTTGCTTTTAAAACTTTTGCAGAATCTTAATTTTTTTTGCCGCGAAAAGCATCTTTTTTTCAAAATTTTGTTTGTCAAACTTCTCTGGAATTTTAGAAAATTTTGCCATTTTAACGGTATATTTTTTCACTTTAACTTTCAGGAACTTTGTGCAAGTTCCGCGAAATTTTCGATCCGAATTTTTGCG